>Ga0180431_10000270_pt1 | contig 74488 bp, 65 predicted proteins | sample SS_ome_11_FD_132459 | JGI IMG/M metagenome (GOLD analysis project Ga0180431, IMG submission 132459) | Hypersaline lake sediment archaeal communities from the Salton Sea, California, USA - SS_1_MS_1 metaG | ecosystem: Environmental > Aquatic > Non-marine Saline and Alkaline > Hypersaline >...
AGACGGCGCGTATGGAAACACGCCCTACAATACCCGACAACCCGAGGGACGGCGCGTGACATGTAGGTCGGCCTTCCATAGCCGACGATTCAAGCCACGCAGATGGCGCGTATGGAAACACGCCCTACAATACCCGACAACCCGAGGGACGGCGCGTGACATGTAGGTCGGCTTTCCATAGCCGACGATTCAAGCCACGCGGACGGCGCGTATGGAAACGCGCCCTACAATACCCGACAACCCGAGGGACGGCGCGTGAAATGTAGGTCGGCTTTCCATAGCCGACGATTCAGGCGAGGCGGACGGCGCGTATGGAAACGCGCCCTACGGGTAGCATGTGGAAAGGAATGAAGAATGCCCAACTTCCGACGGTATTACATCCCCAATGCGATTGTGTTCATCACAGAGGTCACCCACAAGCGGACTCCCTATCTTGGGCCAGGAGACAACGTTGAGCTATTCTGGAACACCTTGCGAAGCGTTCAGGAGATCCATCCTTTTCACCTTCTGGCCTACGTCATCTTGCCCGACCATTTCCACTGGCTGATGCGAGTAGAGGATGAGAACGGGAATTTCTCCGAAGTGTTGCACAGCATCAAGCGCAACTACACGCTCAACTTCAAGAAAGCTCACAGCATCACGACCTCGATCAGTGTCTGGCAGAAGCGTTTCTGGGACCACGTGATCCGCGACGACCGTGATTTGAACAACCATTTCGACTATATCCATTGGAATCCGGTCAAGCACGGTTATGTACAGCGACCGGAAGACTGGGCACAGTCCACGTATCTCTTCTGGTTGGAGCGCGAGTACTATGAACTGGGATGGGGTCACAACAAGGAGCCAGCCAGCATTGTAGGCATGGATTGCGAGTAGGCGGACGGCGCGTATGGAAACGCGCCCCGCGGCCTGGTATGTAGGTCGGCTTTCCATAGCCGACGATCCGACACAGCGGCAGATGGCGCGTATGGAAACGCGCCCCACGGCCTGGTATGTAGGTCGGCTTTCCATAGCCGACGATCCGACACAGCGGCAGATGGCGCGTATGGAAACGCGCCCCGCGGCCTGGTATGTAGGTCGGCTTTCCATAGCCGACGATCCGACACAGCGGCAGATGGCGCGTATGGAAACGCGCCCTACAACACCCGACGGTTCGGACAGGGCGACGGCGCGTATGGAAACACGCCCTACAGCTATCGACACCGAGCTAGTGCATGAGGTCCGTCTCGACGAGTACCCGGGCCGAGCGTCTCGATGATCTCGCCAGCCAGCCCATCGTGTCAGGTTAGCACGCGGGCGCTACCCGACAGATCGCATGGCTATCCCGGATCGGACAGCCCCGCGGTTCTTGGTTGTAGAGCCGGAATCCCCGCTGAAGTCGCTGCGCTGCCCTCAACACAAATTGCGCGGGACGTCCAACATCGGAGAGCTACCCCGGGGGCATGCCTGACGAGAGGGCGGCGCTGAAGCCGCTGAGTAGCAAGACCGCGACGCCCAGGGCGATGTTGAGGAATAGCAGCCCGGCGCTCATTCTCTTCTGAGACGGCGTAGATGGGCCGCTCCGGCGGCCAAGCACCAAGCTGCGGACCAAAGCGACGGCGACCATCACCAGCACCAGGACATGCTTCAGGGTCAACACAGCCGAGTAGGCATTGCCAAATCGGAAGATGCCCTGGAAGGCGGGGGAGCGGTTGCTCAGCAGCAGGCCCGTCAGCACCAATCCCACGATGCTGACGTAGACCAGCACACTCAGCCGCTTCTGGATGGTGTCCATCAGCTTCTTCATCTGCGAACCCTGGCCCAGCACCTGGCGGGCCGACGGCAGGACGGTGAGGCCCAACGTGATCAGCCCTCCCACCCAGACGACGGTGAACAAGTCGTGTAGGAACGTCACCAGTGCAAATACGATCTGTTTAACAGGCATGTCATGTCCTCCTGGTCTGATCTGACGCTCTGAAGTAATCTACCTCGCGTGTCTGCTGGCACGCCCTACAGCACTTTTGTGCTTGTGCTCGGTCGCGGCGTCTTGACAACCAGGAAGCGGAACACCTCATGCCCCTCGTTAAGCAAGCGGTGGGGGATGCGCGCCGGGCTGGGCACGAGACGGTCCGGCACGAGCATCTCGCGCTCGTCACCGACCTCGACGATCCCCGTCCCTTCCAGGCCGTAGAAAAACACGTCCACCGGCGTGACGTGCCGCTTGAGCGCCTCCCCGGGCTTAAGCGTGATCATCACCACATCGACGTGCTCTGTCTCATATACTCTGCATGCACTGACGCCGTGGGGGTTGGGGGCCTCCGGGGCCTCCAATGCATCGACAAAATCCATCTGTAGCCTCCTGTGAATCCTTGTCCCGAGGTTACTGCTGATTGATTGATAAGAGTCCTTCACAGCATAGCACTTGAGCGCTCAGATGTCTACGACTTTTGTCGCATACGGCCACAGTCCGCCCACCACGATCCACCTACAGGGCATCGCGCACAAGCCAAGAGCACTTGATCATTCATCGCTTTCCAGACGCGTGAGATGTAGGTCGGCTTTCCATAGCCGACGATTCGCGCCACGCGGACGGCGCGTATGGAAACGCGCCCGACGGGTGGCATGTGGAAAGGAATGGAGAATGCCCAACTTCCGACGGTATTACATCCCCAATGCAATTGTGTTCATCACAGAGGTTACCCACAAGCGGACTCCCTACCTTGAGCCAGAGGACAACGTTGAGCTATTCTGGAACACCTTGCGAAGCGTTCAGGAGATCCATCCTTTTCACCTTCTGGCCTACGTCATCTTGCCCGACCATTTTCACTGGCCGATGCGAGTAGAGGATGAGGACGGGGATTTCTCCAAAGTGTTGCACAGCATCAAGCGCAACTACACGCTCAACTTCAAGAAAGCTCACAGCATCACGACCTCGATCAGTGTCTGGCAGAAGCGTTTCTGGGACCACGTGATCCGCGACGACCGTGATCTGAACACCCATTTCGACTACATCCATTGGAATCCGGTCAAGCACGGTTATGTACAGCGACCGGAAGACTGGGCACAATCCACGTATCTCTTCTGGTTGGAGCGCGAGTACTATGAACTGGGATGGGGTCACAACGAGGAGCCGGCCAGCATTGTAGGCATGGAGTGCGAGTAGGCGGACGGCGCGTATGGAAACGCGCCCTACAACACCCGACGGTTCGGGCGACGGGGGACAGCGCGTATGGAAACGCGCCACAACACCCGACGGTCCGGACAGGGGGACGGCGCGTATGGAAACGCGCCCTACAACACCCGACGGTCCGGACAGCGGGGGACGGCGCGTATGGAAACGCGCCACAACACCCGACGGTTCGGACAGCGGGGGACAGCGCGTATGGAAACGCGCCACAACACCCGACGGTCCGGACAGCGGGGGACGGCGCGTATGGAAACGCGCCCTACATTCGCCGACGAGTCGAGCACGCGGACTATCGACGCCGAGCGTCTCGATGGTCTCGCCATCCGGCCCATCGTGTCAGGTTAGCACGCGGGCGCTACCCGACAGATCGCAGGGCTATCCAAGATCGGACAGCCCTGCGGTTGTCGGCGTGCAGCTTAAGTGGCCGGAAATCCCGCTCGCGGCCCTAACGCAATCTCCTCAAGTAGAACCTGTTTCCCCCGTACTCCGTCTCGACGAGCCGCTCCTGCGCAATCAGCCGGTGAATCACCGGCCAATCCGCCCCGGCCCGATTCAGGAACTCGCTTACTGCATCCTCCCGCATAGGATGCACGGAGGTGATACTCAGTATGTCTTCATCGACGTTGCCCGTAGAGGCGAAGGCATTGCCCTCGTAGCCGATGAGGTACTCCACACGATCGACTGTCTCGCTGACGATTTGATAGGCCCGGTTGATGACTGCCTCACTGGGGGGGCGTACCCACTCCTCCGCGGGCGGTCGCGTCGGGATCGCCAGATAGGCGATAGCCGGCTTCAGGCGGGCCAGAAAATCGGCCACCTCCCTGATACAGTCGTCGTCATCGTTGACGCCCTGAACAAGCATCGTCTCCGTCACCAGCGTTCCCTCAAACGTCTCCACAAACTCGAGCGCCCCGTCGAGAATCGCGGGCAATTGCAGAGAGCCATGGGGCCGGTCTATCTCCCGCCAGGCATCCCTCCGCGTGGCATCCATCTTCAAGGAGACCCAGTCCGCCCCTCGCAGATCATCTCTCACATCCGCGTGCCAGATGAGGGAGCTGTTGCTGATCACGGCGATCTTGATACCCAAGGGCCGCAGCAGCTCGATCTCGCGGCCGAGATTGACGTCCAGGGTGGGTTCTCCATCGGGCACGAAAGTGAGGTAGTCAATCGTCTCTCCAGCCTCACTCGCCCTTCCGACCTTGTCCTGGACGTCGCGAAGGACTTCCTCTGGCTCGTAGAACGCGCGGCGCTCGACCTGCATGTTCATCGTGCGCCCCAACTGGCAGTAGATGCAGGAATAGGGGCATATCTTGGGCGGGATGTTGTTGATGCCCAGGCTGCGCCCTAAGCGCCTGGATGGAACCGGTCCGAAGGCTATCATGTCGTCATTCGGTCTCCGTTTCCCGCAGCATGGCGTTCAGTTCCGCTGCCCCGACGTAGCCCACCACCTCGATCTCCTGCCCGGTCACCCCCTCCACTTGCCCCACGGCCTCGCGGATGGAGAGGGCCAGCGGCACTGCCAGCGGGCACAGCGGAGAAGACGGCCGAAACTTGTACCGCGCGACGCCCCCCGCGTCTACCACCAGATCCTCGATCAGCCGCATGCGCACGACGTCGACCCTTGTCTCAGGGTCCATGACGGTGGACAGACGAGTGAGAATGGCCTCACGCACGGCATCTCTATCTGCCATCAACGCCCTCCTTCTCTAGAGGGTAGCGAAGCGGCTCCTTCTGTAGAGGGTAGCGAAGCGGCTCCTTCTGTAGAGGGTAGCGAAGCGGCTCCTTCTTCAACGTCAGCGCCATCCGGGAAGATCCGAGCGCTCACGCGCGACCACGTTTCCTTCAGCGCCTGCGCCACCGGTCTCTCGGTGTACGCCGTCACCGGGCGGCCTTGCACCATCGCCTCCGTCACGACTGTGTCGTAGGGGATGCGCCCCACCAGCTCTACCCCGCGCTCGGCGCAGAAGGCAGCGATCTCGTCGGCCCGCGCCGGGTTGAGGTCCGCCTTGTTGATCAGCACCAACGACGGCACGCCGAAGTGATCGGTGGTGGCCATGATGCGCTCCAGGTCGTGCACGCCGGAGACGGTTGGCTCGACCACATGGAGTGCCAGGTCCATCCCGGCGCTGGCAGAGATGACAGGGCAGCCGATCCCGGGCGGTCCGTCCACGACCACCAACGCCGCCCCGGTGTCCAACCCACGCAGGCGGGCCTGCTGTTTGACGAGGGTGACCAGCTTGCCCGAGTTCTCCTGGGCGGCGAAGAGGTGGGCGTGGAAGAGGGGGCCGAAACGGGTGTCAGAGCGAAACCACAGTCCAGCCTGTTGCTCCTCCATCCGTATGGCCTCCTCGGGGCACTGGTAGAAGCAGGAAGCGCACCCCTCGCAGGCCAGAGGATCCACCCGGTAGGCCTCGTCGCCGGCATGCACCGCGTCGAAACGGCAGACCTCGGCGCAGATGCCACAGGTGGTGCACTTGTCGGGATCGATCAACGCCACTTGCCCCCCCATGAACGCGTGCTCTTCCTGCTTGGCCGGGTCGAGCACAAGCTCCAGGTTGGCCGCATCCACGTCAGCGTCGGTCAGGACAATGGGCATATCCTGGGAGGCCAGGTGGGCCAGCGCCGCTGCGACGGTCGTCTTGCCGGTGCCTCCCTTGCCGCTGAGAATGACCAGTTGCTTTGTCATGCGTCCTCCCCTTTCCACTCCGCCACAAGTCGCACGATGGCCGCGTACATATCCCGGAACTGCTCCCGATACTCGGGCAGCGCCTCCAGCAACGTGCCTCCATCCGAGTACACCTCGGCGATGCGACGATCCAGGGGGATGCGCATCAGAATGGGGATGCCCTCGGTGGCGCAGTATTCGTCCACCCCCTGGTCTCCCACACCATCCCGATTGACCACCACGCCGACCGGCAGTCTCAGCTCGTCGCGGGCCACCTGCACCGCCAGCCGCAGGTCGTGCAGACCAAAGGGGGTCGGCTCCGTGACCATCAGCACGAAACCGGCGTCGCGCATACTCTCGACGACGGGGCAAGCCGTGCCCGGAGACGCGTCCAAAATGACGGGACGGTCGCCGGGATCGGGCGGGATCACCCATTGCTTCAACTGGCGGATGATGGGCACGGCCATCGGTTCGCCCACGTTCATCGTCCCTTGAGCAAATTCGACCGGCCCGGCCCATCCGCGCTCAATGGTGCCTATCACGTCCAGAACCTCGTGGATCGCCTCCGTGGGACAGTTGAGGCTGCAACTGCCACAGGCGTGGCAGAGTTCGGGGAAGACCAACACCTTCTCGCCAACGACGGCGATGGCGTGGTACTGGCACACCTCGGCGCAGCGGCCACAGTACGTGCACTTCTCGAAATCCACCTCCGGGATCATCTGACCCACCTCGCGGCGCTCCTCGATGGTGGGCCGGAGGAAGAGGGCAGCGTTGGGTTCCTCCACATCGCAGTCCAGGTACAACGGATTCGCAGGACCGGCGGACGGACGTCGCCCTTGCGATGGCGCTTCATCCGTGCTTGTGCCGGCTGGGTCCTGCCGATCCGGCGGCAAGGACAGGGCCAGGCTGACGGCTACAGTCGTCTTGCCCGTGCCTCCCTTACCGCTCGCTACAGTGATTATCATTATCTCGCCTCCAGGTCAAACTTGAGTTTGGACAAGCTAAGAACGCGGATTGTTCCAATCCGGCGGTTTCTCGCTACCGGATGTAGTGTATCCGCCGAATCGCAAAACCATCCCAATGAAGCCGCCCCAGGGCAGGCTAGCCTGGGGCCACGGCCACCAGCGGGGGAACAGCGTGGTGTGCCAGCGGATTGTTCCAATCCGCGCGTTGCGAGCGTTCCCACCGGCGACCGACCGCAAGAGCCGCTTCAACTCGCGCACGCCGTAGAAATGTGCCGCGTCATAGACGGTATGCCGAAAGAGCCCGGCCAGCCGGCGCTGCAGCCCGAGCACGCTCCAGCGGTTCAGCACACCCAGGATCACCCCACGCCGGGACACCCGCAGCGCCTCCCGCAGCACTTCGCGGGGCCGCTTCAGGAACTCCAGCGTCGTGATGATCGCCGTCAGATCGAACGCGCCGTCGGCGAAAGGGAGCCGTCGCGCGTCGCCTTGCACCAGCGGATTGTTCCAATCCGGCGGCACACCGTCCAACGCTTGCGCTTGCGCCAGCATCGCCGCCGAGAGGTCGAGTCCCACCGCGGCCAATCCTTCGTCGCTCAGCCAGCGAGTAAAGTGGCCCGTACCACATCCCAGCTCCAGCACGCTGCCAGAACCGGAGAAGCCCTGAAACAACCCGCCCAGAACGGACTTCTCCAACTCGTCGGCCCGCCGTCCTTCCGGTGTATCGTACCATGCTTCGTAGTGTAAGGCAATGCGCTCGTCGAACGGATTGGGACAATCCGCGGCCACTTCTCCAGACTGCACTTCAGCTTCCCTCGGGCGACGGGCACGCGTTGGAGAAGGTGACCGTCATCACCGTATCCCCACGCTCTGTGGCCTGGTGGAATGCCTCCTCCAGAGCCGCGAATACCACGGACTCCTCGCCCCACACCAACGTGCTCATCGCGCCGATGCGGGTTTCCAGTCCACGTTGGCGAAAGACGCGCACCGCCTGGCGGATGGCCGGTCCTATCGAGGCTTGACGCAGCGGATAGAGGCTCACTTGTGCCGTTATCATGCTCTCTCCAATCCCCAGCCTGCTCAAAGCAACAGGCTATCCATCAGCAATCCCTTGAAACGGTCGAGAGTGATGGGATAGAACACCACCTCCAAACCGGTCCAGTCGAACAGTTCCAGAATCTCCTCGGCGTGCTGAACCATATACTCGTCGGCCAGACCAAGACCGTCCAGGACGATGATCTTGTCGTAGAACCCCGGGAAGTTTGCGTTGGCATCGGCGCTATCCCAGCCAAAGTACTTCTGATAGACTGCTTTCCAGTGCTTCAGCCAGCCCGGCGTGAACCAGAGGGTCTTGTCCTGCCTGCCCCCACTGATGCGCTGTCGCTCCTCAAGGCTGGCCAGCATATCGTAGCCGTAGTCCGCCTGTACCCTGACGATCCCCTGGCCTGCTGCCTGCAAGATCGAGTCCACCCGTTTGAGCGGCTCGTCCGTGCTGACGTAGCACTTCTTTCCATACAAGACGATGATCCTATCATCGGGACACGATTCCCGGGCCTGCGCCAGTCTATTGAGAAGGTGCTCCTCCAGCTTATCCGGCAAGGCGTGCAAGCCCGGTGGTGTGAAAAGCACCTGGCGTGGATTCAGAAACCCGGTCTCCATCAGGTGGCTCACCTCCGGGTGCAACATCCCGCAGGAGATGATACAGCGGTCGTCGAACGTGGCGTGCATCATTTCAACCCTCCCAGATTATCCGTTCCCAACGTCTCCGGTACTGTGGCCAGCAGGGGGATTCTGAGCAGCAGGTCAAAGACGATGGGAATGACAAAGACGTACGTCGGGCCAAGTTCCCTCCATATGAGGCCCCCGATGATGGGAGCCGGAATCGTGACCAAGCCGGTGAACAGTCCAAGAAGTCCCCCCCACCTCCCCTGCTGCTCGAGCGGAAGAAGCTCCATCGTCATGGCGTCCACAGCACCAAGAGAAATCGTGTAGAACGCCAGAAGAGCCGCCGACAGCACCAGCGCAATTGGGCCGGGAGCAAAAGCCAGGAAAAGGTTGGAAGCATACCACAGCGGTGTGAGCAAATAGACAATGCGCTTTCGCCCGATCTTGTCCGCGAGCCGGCCCGCAGGAATGCCGAAAATGAGTTGCGCTACAACTGTAGCGGTCGCCATGACGCCCAGGAGAAACTGATCCGCTCCTTTGATCTCGTGGGCGTATAGCTGGACAAACGGTCAGAACATAGCCATGGGCAACGACGTAAGTGCAGAGATGGCAATCCACCTCCGGAGATCCGCCCTGGCCTCGAACAGGTGACGGAAATCAGCGAGCAAGCCGAACCTGGATTCCGCGCCTGTGAGTTCTCGCCGCTGAGGTTCGCGGAGTTGGACCATTACGAGCAGAAGAACGAGCCCATAGCCCGCGAACTGCAGATAATACAAGGGCCGAATCCCTTCGACCGTCATGCCGCCGAAGACTGTCACCAGGTAAGCGCTGACAAGGGGTGAGATTATGCCCGCTATCGAGGCCACGGTCTTGCAGAGATTCTGCGCGGTCAAACGGTCTTTGCTCTGTACCGAGTCAGCGCAGATCACCCTGGCCCCCGTGTTGCTCATGCTTGTGGCGACCGAGGCCAGGACAGCCGCTGCAACGAGAAGGCGCCAGTCGGGTGCCAGCGCGTAGAGCAAGCTTCCCCCTGCTGCAAGGGCGATCGCCAGCAGAAAGAAGCGCTTGACGCCGCGGCGATCCATCAGCCATCCCACAGGAACAGAAATGAGCGCGCTGATCGCCCCACCCACGCTGCTGAGCGACCCCAGTTGCACGGAATCGGCCCCCAATGCAACCGTGTATATCGCCGCATATTGCTTGGTGAGGCCGACTAGAAAGCTGGTCACAGAGAAGCGCGCCGCGCCCACCCGGTAGTTGTGTTTCTGCCTGTAGATGAAGTCCTTGATTCTTCCAGTTGTCTTAGCGACTGCGTTCACTCTATCCCCCCAGCAAGTGTGGAGACCAAGTCTCCCTTCAAGGCGGAATCCAACTCCTCACCGCTTTGACTTCTTCCGATCGCCCTCGCCGCCAGATATCCCTCTTCGATAGCATTGATGATCTTGCGCGGCTGAACAGCATCGCCGATGACGATGGGGCCAAGCTCCTGAATCGCCCGTGCCAGCTCACTTGATGGTCTCGCCCCTCGTGCCAGGACCACCCAGTCGGCGGGAACGACGCGCTCCCGGCCGGCATCATCCCGCACTTGCACCCCATCCGCGTGGATCGCCTCCACCTCGACACGTGTCACGATCTCCGCGCTGTGCTCCTTTATCTCACGCAGGAGATAATCGCGGTAGAGCGGCTCAATACCGACACCAATCGTCTCGTACCGCTTAAGCACGGTCACGCCATTCCCCTGCGCAGCCAGGTATTCCGTCGTCTCCAGCCCAAGCATCCCCCCACCGACGATGGCGAACCGCTGCCCCGTACAGCGCATCTGGCGGGCCAGGAGTTCCTGGGCTACCAGCACGTTCGAGCCGTCCGCACCGGGGATGTCCGGGATAGCAGGCTCGGAGCCGGTGGCGACGATCACCACGTCTGGATTCAGCGCCCGCACTTTGTCTGCGTCCAGCGCTTCCCCCAGGTAGACTTCCACCCCCAGGCGGGGCAGTTCGTGAGCGAAGTACTCTGTGATCCAGTTGAGTTTCTCCTTACCCGGTGGTATGGCGGCAACGTTGACCATCCCACCCAGACAGGGTTCTCGTTCATACAGCGTCACCCGATGTCCGCACAGGGCTGCGACCCGCGCCGCCTCCATCCCCGCCGGGCCGCCGCCAATGACCAGCACACGCTTGAGGGCCGCCGCTCGTTCAAGTTGGCCCACCTCACGGCCCCGGCCAACAGTTGCGTTGAGCGAGCAGCGCAGGGGGGCATCGGCCACGTGGCGGGCGATCACGCACTCGTTGCAACCGATACACCGCCGGATAGCTCCCACATCCCCGGTCCGCGCTTTGTTGGGCCACTCAGGGTCGGCGTTAAGCGCCCTACCCAGGGCGACGAAGTCCGCCTTCCCTGCTCGCAGAATCTCCTCGGCCACCCGGGGCTCGCGTATGACCCCCACAGCGATCACCGGGATGGAGACCGCCGTCTTGATTTCCTCGGCCAGGTAGACTCGCCAAGCCTGCGGGTAGGGCATCGGCTCCAACCGCTTTTCCTTGCCTCCCAGACCAAAGTCAGGGTGGATGGCATCTGCCCCCACCTCCTCCAGGCGACGCGCAAGCCAACGACCATCCTCCAGTGTGAGGCCGCAGTCCAGCGCATCTTCGGCGACCAGGCGGACCATGACAGGGAAGTCAGAACCGACGTGACGCTTGATACCCTCCACAATCTCCACCAGGAAGCGGGTTCGATTCTCACGGTCGCCGCCATACTCGTCTTGCCGCCGGTTGATGAGCGCAGAAAGAAACTGGTTGATGAGCAGGCCGTGGCAGGCTTGCAACTCCACCGCGTCGAAACCGGCTTGCCTGGCCCGCCGCGCCGCTTCTACGTACTCCCCGATCACCTCCACGACTTCCTCTTGGGAGAGCGCCCTGGGCAAGAGGCCATCTTTGGATCGGGGCACGGCGGAGGGGGCAACTGGTGTCTCCCCTGCGATGTAACGCAAGCCCGCGTTCATCCCCGGATGAGTGAGTTCCAAAGCAGCCTTCGCGCCGCCTCGATGGATGGCGTCCGTCAGACGGCCCAGGCCGGGGATGAACACATCGTCGTCGATGCGCGGCTGAGCCGCACCGTGTCGGGCCAGCGGGTATGCAATGCATACGTTCTCCACGATGATCAACCCCACTCCGCCTCTGGCCCGCTCCGCATAGTGGAAAAGCAACTCCTTGCTCACCGTGCCATCTTTGGCAGCCAGGTTGCTGGAGATCGGCGCCATGATGAGTCGATTCTTCAGCGTCATCGTCCCGATCGAACCTGGTTCAAACAGAGACTGGAACATTCATTTCCCCTTCATCTTGTGAGCCCGGTAAGGGTGGGTATCGGCATCACCACGGGCATAGGCTGCGTGCCAGCCTTCCGGCACGGGCATCTCCGCGTACAATTGCGCGCGCCGGGCCTCCAGCAGGCGACGGGGACGGCCCAGAAAATCTGCGGCACAGATCACGCGATGGCCCGTCTCGGACGACAGGCGGCTCAGCCAGGAGAGGCCCTCCTCGCAGCGCAGCAGGTGGTGATCGAGAATCAGCGTATCCACGCCGCGGGCCAGCCGGCGTGCGTTCTCCCAGGCCACCTTCCGCCGCCTCCGCGAAAGCCACGAAAGATAGAGGGGCGGACCGCCGACCAACGCGACGTCTGGACGCCAGTCCAGTATCAATGACACAGCCTCGCCATCGAGAAGCTGGATATCCGAGGCGTGCACGAAAACCGCCTCCTCGCCCGCAATGCGAGTCATCATCACCTTTCCCAGACGACTGCCCCGCTCCCCGTGTGGCACCGGCGAAGAGAAGGCAAGCGCTCCATCCCTTTGCCCCTCCGCGTTCGGCAGGTCTCTGCCCAACATCTGGCACAGTGACCCTCTCCGGTCTGCCATGTTGTGGGAAAGCCCGTTGGGCCCCCTGGCCCAGAACCGAGTCGTCTGGCAGAGCGCAACCACCTTCTGAGCCTTGAGCTGATAGGGATTGGCGTTCGGCAACGGCACGTGATCCCCGTGGAAATGGCTGATCACCACGTCCGTGGCATCCTCCAGCGCCGCGAGTATCCTGCGGCGCACCTGCTCGCCCACCGCCACCTGTGCCGGATGAGGAAGAAGCCCGTGTCGCCGGTAGCCCAGCGCCAGCCCGGGATCTATGACGATCTTGCGGTTCTCGACCTCCACTACACAGGAGAGACCACGCACGCCCAGCGATTCTGCCCCGAGTATCTCAATACGCATGTCTTGCCCATTCCACGGGCTTTGCCCCTTGCGTGTCTGCAGTGCGGATCGATCCCGTCACCTTCAGGCTGGTCCCAGACATCCAGCGGCTTCAAAACACCCGGATAGCCTTCGTGGGGCAGGCCTGAACACATAAGGCACAGCCAACACACATGGCCGGGCTAGGATCAGGCATCTCATAAGGCGCTTCCTGCCTAAGAACCTTGGCAGGACAGGCAAGGACAGCCAGACAGATACCACCGTCACACTTCTCAGGCTGGCATCTCCCATAGTCCACCATGGCCATCGGCTTTGGCACCGCTATTCTCCTCGGGATGCTTTCTATCCGTTATCAACGTCGGCATCCAGGCCGGCGACAGCACGACCCGCCCGCTCCCGCTCCAACTCTTGCTCGAGTTCCTCCAACTGCTGGAACATCGTCGGGGGCACAGAATGGGCTGGCCACTGGCTCTTCAGCGCGGCTATCTGCTTTTCCAGTTCCCTGATCCGTTCGTTCTCCATCTCTCGCCCTTTGGCCTCACCCTCGAAGCGATACCGGGTGAGACAGATCTCACTTGCATTCCCTCCCGACGAAAGCTATAATCTGATTCGTCCGCCGGGTGGGGAACCTGCCAGGCTCCCCACCCGGTTAGGGCTCCGGGGCGGGTGGTGAATCGTCATGGCGACGTCACCCGCCCCGACGCATCCCGCGGATTGTTCCAATCCGGCGGCGCGGCTACTTCTCCTGCTCGAGCTCTGCGATACGCTGGCTGATGGCGTCCAGTTGTTCCTGCAACGCCTGAGCCTGCGTCTTGAGAAACTCGGTCTCCTGCTCCGGCGTCGGCGGCACGCCATAAGGGCCATACGCCGCAGCCGGCGGGGCTCCCCAAGCGGGGGCGTAACCCCAACGTGCCCAGCCGGGCATACCGGTGGCATAGTACTGGTGCCGCCAGCCCCGACCACGGCCCCAGCCGCCACCCCACGCTCCGCCACGACCCCAGCCCATGCCGAAGCCGCGACCGGGTACGGGGTTTGCGTAGCCGGGCACGTCGTTGCCGGCGCAGTAGCCTGCACCGCGCCCGGTCATAGGACCCATTCCCCTCGGTCCAGTTCCATCTCCTGCTGGCATCTCGTATCACCTCCTTCTGCTAAGATCTCTACTGATCAAATCGTGTATGTCTTACGTCTATGGTCTCCGCTACCACCATCCGCGGCCTCGTCCGCGGCCCCGTCCACGCCCTCGGCCGCCGCGACCCAGGCCCCACAGACCTCGGCCCATGCCCCAGCGAGGCCGACCAAAGCCGTAGGTAGCCGGATAGCCTCCATAGTACGGCCGCACCGCACGTGGATAGGGGGCACCGTACGGACCGTAGCCGGCGTAAGCGGAGCTGTATGGATTGCACCACCCCCGCGCTCCCCCGGTCATCGGTCCCATTCCGGCCGGACCCGTTCCATCGAATCTTGGCATCTCACTCACCTCCCTGTAGCACTGATCATCAACACGCACGGCTTAGCGCCGGGCAAACCTCCGGCCCCGCCCCCTGCCTGCACCACGGCCGCGGCCGCGGCCGACTGAACGCCCGAGCCACGTCGCCGGACGCAGCCAGCGGGCGAAGCGGGCGCCAAGCGTGGGCCGGGCGGCCGGAGCCGCTGGCGAATTGCTCAAATCCGCGCGCACAGGCGCGCCCTGCAACCCCGCGTAACCGGTGGGCGCTTGCCCAGACTCCGGGAGCCTGACCGCACAGTACCCCTCGCCGCGGCCGGTCATCGGACCCTGGCCTTGTGGCCCTGTTCCATCAAATCTTGGCATATCAGTCACCTCCCTTCCAATAACCGGGCAACCACAAGGGTTGCCCCTACGACTATCCCTGAGACCTCAATGGTGTTCGCCTTTGCCTTCCTCCATATGGCGGTCGTAGGCACCCAAGAGACGATCGATCATTTGGCGTGCCTCGTGTAGCTGCTGCGTATGCCAACCCAGCACCTCATCCCCCAGCGCAGTGAGATGGTAGACCCGCCGGGGCGGCCCTTGCGTCTGCTCCTCGTCCCAAACCGAGGTAACCCACCCCTTCTCTTCCATGTCTCGCAGTGTGCGGTAGACCATGCTGGAGTCCGGGTTTCCCAGGCCGAACTCCCTCAATTGCTCCGAGAGGGTGTAGCCGTGGGCGGGGCCGTAGTGCAGAAGTAGAAGCAACGACGGCTCCAGAATCCGCACCGCCCGGCGACCACGTCCTCGCCCCCCCTGCCCCCCTTGCCCCCGACCGCGTCTCCGCATATCTCGCTCCCTTCCCCGTGCAACCGCACCGTGGAGCAATCCTGGTCGTTGCCCACGGCCCTCAAGCATGGGGGATTATACCACACTATGTGCACTTTGTCAATAGTTTAATTACATATAGTATAGTCGCATACAGAGATACAGCAGATAGATAGATGCCGCGCGATTGACAATTCCCCAAAACCACGTATACTTATGCCCAGGTGCTCCAAACCGGAGCACCAACATCAAGACGGAGGTAACAGGAATGACCGACAGGGCAAAGCTCACACGTTGTAGGGGGTGTGCATCCCTGTCTGAGTAACTCCGCATTTGAGTCACAACGCGAACGCGTAACGCAAGCCGTGGGTGCACCAGCCCCACGGCTTTTTCTTTGCCCATAGAGAAACCAGGTTTTTAGCACTGCATAGGACCGCTTTGTGCTACAGCGACTGTTGAGAATGCCAATCGTCTGTTCAGGCAAGAGAAAAACCTGGTTTCTGATCACACAAGGACTCACAACATGCTACAACTCTCAAACGTATCTAAACGCTACGGAGACGTCACCGTCTTGGAGAATGTCTCGTGCATCGTCAACCCGGGCGACCGGACGGGGCTGATCGGGCCGAACGGGTGCGGCAAGACGACGCTGCTGCGCATCATCGCCGGCCAGGAGCGGCCGGACACGGGCTCGGTGCAGCTCAACCCGCCCGGGCTGCGGTTGGGCTACCTGGAGCAGGGGCAGCGCTACGCCGAAGCGGACACGCTGGCCGACTTCCTGCAGGTGGGGGAGACCGCGCTGGAGGAGGCGTCGGCGCGCGTGGCGGAGCTCGCCACGGCGCTGGCGGCGGCCAGCGGCGCGGAACAGGACCACCTGATGGCGCGCTACAGCCAGGCGCTGGCCGAACTGGAGGCGCTCACGGCGACGCAAGCGCCGCTCCACGAGATGGAGGCGGTGCTGGCGGGGCTGGGGTTAGGTGACGTGCCGCTGGACTCGCCGGTGGCGAACCTGAGCGGCGGCCAGAAGACACGGCTGGGGCTGGCGCGGGTGCTGGTCCGCAGGCCCCAACTGCTCCTGCTGGACGAGCCGACGAACCACCTGGACATCGAGATGCTGGAATGGCTGGAGGCGTGGTTGCGCGACTACGCCGGCACAGCCGTGATCGTCTCGCACGACCGGACGTTCCTCGACCACACGGTAAACACGATCCTCGACCTCGATCCAGCGATACACGCGGTGACCGAGTACGCGGGTAACTACTCAGACTACATCGAGACCTGGGAGCGCAACCGGGAGAAGCAGTGGGAACGGTGGCGCGACCAGCAGGCGGAGATCCGCCGCGTTCGCCAGGACATCGCGCGGACCAGGCACCAGGCATTGCGGGTGGAGCTGACAACCACGCCCCGCCAGCCCGGCGTCCGCCGCATCGCCAAGAAGGTAGCGAAGAAGGCCAAAGCCCGAGAGAACAAGCTGGAGCGCTACCTGGAGGATCAGGAGCGAGTGGACAGGCCCCAGCGCTCCTGGCAGATGAAGCTGGCGTTCGAGGACACGCCCGAGAGCGGGCAGGACGTGCTGATTCTGGATGGCGTGGCCGTCGGCTACGAAGGCGTCCCGCTGGTGCGCGGGGTGGACCAGGTGCTGCGCGCCGGGGAGCGGGTGGCGCTGGTCGGTCCCAACGGCGCGGGGAAGACGACGCTGCTGCGGGCGGTCGCCGGGCAACTCGCGCCGCTGGCAGGCAAGGTGCGGCTGGGGACCAACGTCAAGCTCGGCTACTACGCCCAGGAGCAGGAGACGCTGGACCCCGATAGCACGCCGCTCGACACAATCACGCGGGTGGCGGCTATGTCGGAGACCGACGTGCGCTCGTTCCTGCACTACTTCCTGTTCTCCGGGGATGAGGTCTTCGTGCCGGTAGGGGCGCTGAGCTACGGGGAGCGCGCCCGGTTGGTGCTGGCCCGCCTGGTGGCGACCGGGTGCAACTTCCTGATGCTGGATGAGCCGATCAACCACCTGGATATCCCCAGCCGGGCGCAGTTCGAGCAGGCGATGCACGCCTTCGAGGGCACGGTGCTGGCGGTGGTGCACGACCGCTACTTCATCCGTGGGTTCGCCACGCGGGTGTGGGCGATCCACGACGGGACGCTGAGGAGTTACGTGGACCTGGAGCAGTACCAGCGGGTGCGAACTTCCACCGCGGCTCCATCCCTGAAAGGAAGTAGTAGACCCCCATCGGAATCTCTCCCGTAGAGATAATAGGGCGATGAGCACAGCTATTGCCAAATCGCCTGCAAGATCTTCGTCGAGTCCGCAAAGACAGCTACCCAATTAGCCCGTATCTCACCCGCATTTGTGCTTTGTGACCACATCATATATAATGTAGTCACATGTCGCATACAGAGGAAAGGGGGAAAACCGCATGTCAAGGAAAGGAGTAAGCGTTCGAGAGCTAAGAGCACAATTGAGCGCGTATCTGCGCCAGGTCGAAGCAGGATGGTCGGTGACTATCACTAAACGCGGCAAGCCGATTGGCCGTATCGTGCCCGTGGCTGAGTCCACGGAGGCCCGGCTCGAGGCACTAGAGCAGGCCGGGCTGATCGCTTGGGACGGAAACAAGCTACAGCCTATGGAGCCGGTGGCCAGGGCAGAGGGGGACTGGACCGTAGCCGATCTTCTACTGGAGAATCGAGAATGATCCTGTACCTAGACGCCAGTGCGCTGGTCAAACGCTACATCGTTGAGCCAGGGACACCCGAAATAGCCAGCGCAATCATCAAGGCAGAGGCCGTAGGCACATCTCTCATCAGCCGGGCAGAGACAGCCGCAGCCATGGCCAAGGCTGTCCGCGCGGGCACGCTGAATCACGAAGCGGCACGATCAGCCTTGCAAGTGTTTCGCAGCCAGTGGCCACGCCTGGTGCGTATTCAGGCGACAGAGGCGCTCATCGGGCGAGCCGATGAAGTCGCCTGGGAGTTCGGGCTGCGCGGGTACGACGCAGTCCACTTGGCATCCGCATTGCTGTGGCGGGACGGTCTGGGCAGGGAGGTGACTATGGCCACGTTCGACCAGCAGTTGTGGGTGGCCGCCAGCAAGAGCAACTTGACCCCCTTCCCAGGCGATTTGAGCACAATGATAGCCATCTGGCGGAGACGCCTATGAACCTGGTCATCGTCGAAAGCCCGACCAAGGCCAAGGCCCTGCGGGGGTTCCTGGGACGCGGCTACCGCGTGCTGGCCTCTATGGGCCACATCCGCGACCTGCCGCCGAAGCAGTTGGGCGTGGACGTGGCACACAGATTCCGGCCCACCTACCACCTGCGCAAGGGGGCGCGGAAGACGCTCAAACTGCTCCGGGAGGCCCTCGCGGGTGCCTCCACCGTCACGCTGGCGACTGATCCCGACCGCGAGGGCGAGGCCATCGCCTGGCACGTGACCCAGGCGCTGCGCAAGGAAATCCAGGGCAAGTCCGTGACGCGGGCCACCTTCCACGAGATCACGCCCCAGGCCGTCCAGGCCGCGCTGGCCCAGACCGGGGAACTGGACATGGACCTGGTGCACGCCCAGCAGGCGCGGCGCGTGCTGGACCGACTCGTCGGCTACCAGGTCAGCCCGGTGCTGTGGCGGGCGATCCAGGGCCGCAGGGGGCTCTCGGCCGGACGGGTGCAGACCGTGGCGCTGCGGCTGATCGTCGAGCGCGACCGGGAGATTGAGGCCTTCGTGCCCCAGGAGTACTGGACGGTAGACGCGGAGCTTTCCAAGGTGCCCGGCGGGAATGAGACTGGAGCCAGCAACGTAACGAGTCAAGCGTCAAACGTCAAACGTCAAGCGTCGAACGTCGCGGACGCGGACGTCGCGGACGCAGACGTCGCGGACGCGGACGTCCGGGGCCAAAATGACGAGCGCCATTTCCGGGCGCGGCTCGTGCGGGTCGGCCCAGGCTACAAGGACAAGCCCGATCTCAAGACGGAGGCCGACGCGATGGCGGTCGTCGAGGCGCTGGAGGGAGCCGACTACCGGGTGCTCAAGGTCAAGCGGCGGCGCAGGTCCCGCCGGCCCTACCCACCCTACACCACCAGCACGCTGGAGCAGGACGCCGCCAACCGGCTGGGCTGGGGGGCCGACAAGACCATGCGCGTCGCCCAGCGGCTCTACGAGGGGGTCGAGCTCCCCGGCGAGGGTACGGTGGGCCTGATCACCTACATGCGCACCGACTCCACGCACGTGGCCGCGCCGGCCCAGGAGGAAGCGCGGGAGGTCATCGCGCGCACCTGGGGCGAGGCGTACCTGCCCGAGCGGCCGCCCCAGTACAGGACCCGGGCGAAGGTGGCCCAGGAGGCGCACGAGGCCATCCGCACCACGTCGTCGCGGCGCGCGCCGGAGGCGCTGCGCGAGTACCTGAGCCCCGACCAGGCCAGGCTGTACGACCTCATCTGGCGGCGCTTCGTCGCCTCGCAGATGAAGCCCGCGGTGTACAACGTGACCACGGTGGACGTGGCCTGCGCGCGGGACGGCCAGGACCTGCCGTATCTCTTCCGCGCCAGCGGGCGTGAGCTGATCTTCGAGGGCTTCCTGAAAGCCTACCAGGTCGAGGAGAAGAAAGCTGACGCGGAAGAGGGAGCCGCCGGCCAGGTGCTGCCCCCGCTCAAGGGCGGAGAGCCGCTGGTGCTGCACGGCCTGTTTCCTGAGCAGCACTTCACCAAGCCGCCGCCGCACTTCACCGAGGCCAGCCTGATCAAGGAGATGGAGAAACAGGGCGTCGGGCGGCCCAGCACCTACGCGGGCATCATCCGCACCATCGTGAAGCGGGAGTACGTGGCGCGCAAGCGCAAGTCACTCCTGGCGACGGAGCTGGGATTCACGGTGTGCGACTTCCTGGTCGGGCAGTTCCCAGACCTGTTCGCCGTGGGCTTCACGGCGCAGTTGGAGGAGGACCTGGACCGCATCGCCCGGGGCGAGCGGCGGTGGGTCGAGGTACTGGACGTGTTCTACGGCCCCTTCGCGGCGGCGTTGGGCCGGGCCCAGGAGGGCGCTACGGCCGGATCGGCGACCGCGCAACGAGAGGACAAACCCAAGCCCACACCGACCGGCGAGAAGTGCCCCGAATGCGGCGGAGAGGTGCTCGTGCGGCAGGGCAAGTACGGGCGCTTCCGCGCCTGCGCCAACTTCCCCAAGTGCAAGTGGCGCGCGCCCCTGGTGGTGGGCACGTGCCCCCGGTGCGGGGCCGACCTGGTCGAGAGGAAAGGCAAGCGGGGCGTGTTCTGGGGTTGCTCACACTACCCGAAGTGCCGGTACACGCAGGAGCCGGGCGACTCTTCTCAGAGATCCCTCTCTCTCCGCTCCCTCAACACCCCATAGCTGTGGAAATTGGCCAGCATCCGCCGCACCGACGTGCGTCCACCCCTGGGCTTCTCCCCGCTGGATAGCCGCGACACGACCTTGAAATCCGACCGCGGCTCAATCCCGGCCTCTTCCGCCGCTACGTACAGCTCGGCCAGGGCAAGAAGCACGTCCCGGTAATCCCTGGCGCAGTTCTCTATCGAGATGGCCGCCAATCCCCTGCGCAGCCACTCCCGGTCCGCCGACGATCGAAGCCGGTCCGCCGACGATCGAAGCCGCTCCGCCGCCCGGTAGGCGTAACCGAGCAAGGCGCTCAGCAGCCCAGGCTTGTCATCCACCGCAGCCCTGGCTGCCGCGCGCTGTTCCGTCGACGCCCCGAGGTAGGCCGGGCACAGCTCATCCAGGAGGCCGTAGATCGCCGTGTACGGATCGTACTTCGCCCGCTGAGCATCCCGGATCGCACTGACATCTCTCGCATAGTCGGCTGATGTATACCCATCCCTATTGACTTTGAAGGAACACTCCCGAATGGCGCGGTTGATCGGCTCTACCCATTCCTGGTACCGGTCCTCCCATTCACCCAGTTGCTCCAGCAGCGTGGCCAGTTCCATGGACTTCGCTCCGCACGAGGGTGGCCCAGTTTGACGCCTGGTGGCACCCCAACCCCGTGCAGGCTGTATTATACAGCCACACGCCGGCACGGCAATCAGGCGTCCAGACGGCGCTCTTGTACCGCCGGCGAGAGCATCGTCTTGGCCAATCCGGTGTTTCTACGATTAACGGCTTTTGTATCGATAGAACAGCCCTACATGCATGCACAGGGAAAGGAGACAGCAGTGAAAGGTCAGAAGATCGCAGTGGTGACAGACAGTGCAGCCTACATCCCCGAACAAGCCTTGGGAGGTCTGAGTATTCCGGTGATCCCTCTCTGGCTCATCTGGGGCGACGAGCGCTTCCGGGATGGCGTGGACATCGATCCGCCGACCTTCTACCGTCGCCTGCGGGAATCCAAGCTCCTGCCCACGACGTCGCAGCCCTCGATCGGGGAGTTCAAGGAGTTCTTCCAGCGGGTGGGGGCCGGAATGGATGGCATCGTCGGCGTGTTTGTCACCTCGAAGCTCAGCGGCACCGTTGCCAGCGCGCAAGCAGCGCTGGCGCAGCTTCCCGAGCTGACCATCCGGGTCGTGGACTCGCTCTTGGTCTCGATGGCGCAGGGCTTTGCGACGCTGGCCGCTGCCCGGGCGGCGGCTGCCGGCCGATCTCTCACTGAGGTGGTGGCTGCAGCCGAGCAGATGCGGGACCGGTTGCACCTCCTGTTCACTGTGGACACGCTGGAGTACCTGCGCCAGGGCGGGCGCATCGGCGGGGCCAAGTGGCTGTTGGGAACAGCGCTGAACATCAAGCCGCTGCTGCACATACAGGATGGTACCATCATGCCCCTGGCCCAGGTGCGCACCAAGTCCAAGGCCATCGCACGCATGCTGAACGTCGCCGAGGAACGGCTAGGCGGAAAGCCAATGGCAGAGGCAGCCGTGATTGACGTGGACAACCCCGAGGAAGGAGACGCCATCGCGGAAAAGGTCAAGGAGCGATTCGGCCTATCCACCGTCTACCGGACCACCGTCAGTCCCGCCATCGGCACGCACGCCGGGCCGGGCACGACGGGTATTGCCTTCTACGCAGCGCGGTGACAACCACCCTCGCCCCTTGAGAGGCGGCCCAATCCGAAGAGAATGGGGCACTTGCACGTTTGGCACATGTGTGGTATCATGTGCACGTAGGATGAAGTAGGTTTTGGCCGTACTATCGAGGACCGTCCAGACTTGCGGAGACTGGGCGGTCTTTTCTTGTTCTGCCCGCACTGCTTCGTCGAAAATCACACAAGCAACACAAGTATAAGGAGTAAGTCAAATGAGTGAAAGAGAAACTGGAACCGTGAAGTGGTTCAACGATGCCAAGGGATTTGGATTCATCTCCCGTGAGGCCGGAGAGGACATATTCGTCCATCACTCGTCCATCGAGGGCGACGGATTCCACTCCCTGCGCGAGAACCAGAGCGTCGAGTTCGCAGTCGAGGAGGGCCCCAAGGGCCTACGCGCTGCCCACGTTAGGGCTCTGTAGCCAAGCATAGGGGACCCCCTGCTGCGTCTGACATGAGGAAGCAGTAGGGCCAACCAACGCAAAGAACGCACGAACGGATGCACGACCGATATCCGCAACGTGCGCAAACCGCACGGCTTCTCCGCAGGCCGTGCGGTTTTTCTGTTCTGGGTACCGGCTTCAAATGCCCAAGTGCACGAGTCGCCAAAGAGACAGTCGCGAAGGGCCAGAGCTACAATCCGATCTAGGTTCGCCACCCGGGATCATCCCGAGCGGATGAGCTTCTCCTGCTTCGTCCCGCCATTGTCCTCCCTCACCCCGCATCCAGCGCGCGACGGACTGCCCGTGCCAGCACGTCTACCTCGAAGGGCTTGCGGATCACGTCCAAGAAGCCTGCCTGCCTCAGATCCCTCGCGACTTCCCCGACCGCGTAGCCGGTGATGGCCACCGCCTTCGGGCCGGCACCTCCCCGCTTCAGCTCCCGCACCAATTCCTTGCCCCCCACCTCCGGCATGACCAGGTCCGTGATCACCAGTTCCACACGATCCGCCGAGCGATACGCATCCAGGGCAACCCGCCCGTTCTCCGCCGTAATCACGCGGTAGCCCAGCGACTCGAGCGCACTCCGCCCCACGTCTCGCACCCTCTCCTCGTCCTCCACCAACAGGATGGTCTCGCCCTGTCCCCGAGGCACGGCCGGCGACACGACACGCTCCCCTGCGTGCGCTTCCGCCGCTTCGGAGGCAGGCAGGTAGATGCGGAAGGTCGTACCTGCCCCAAGCGCTGTCTCGACGTCGATCTGTCCGCCGTGTTGGCGGACGATGCCGTACACCTGGGCCAATCCCAGCCCCGTCCCCTCTCCCGGCTCCTTCGTAGTGAAGAACGGCTCGAACAGATGCGCCTGCACCTCCTCGGTCATTCCCGTCCCGGTATCCGAGACGGAAAGACACACCCACGCCCGACCCGCATGAGTGCCATCCGTTCCGGCTTCCGATCTACAGCCTTGGATTTGGGATTGGGGGATTGGGGTTACCACCCGCTCGACTCTGATGCTCAGCTCGCCACCCCCCGGCATCGCGTCGCGGGCATTGAGCGCCAGGTTGGTCAGCACTTGCTGCATGCGGCCGGAGTCGGCCTTGACGGTGCAATCTCCCGGCCCGGCCTCGAGCGTGAGGCGGACGCTCTCCGGGATCGTGCGCCGCAGCACGGCGAGCACATCGCCGGCGAAGGAGGCCAGATCCAGCGGCTTGGGCTGAATCATGGCGCGGCTGCTGAAATCAAGTATCTGCTGCACCAGGTCCGTCGCCTTGTGCGACTCGTCGACGATGGTCTCCAGGCTCCGCCTCAAGTCCGGCGGCAGATCGGTCCGGCGCAGGGGCATCTGGGCACACAGGATAATCGTGGTGAGCAGATTGCGGAAGTCGTGGGCGATGCCGGTGGCCAGTTGACCCACGGCAGCCAGCCGCTCCTGCCGCCTCAGTTGCTCCTCAATCCGTTTGCGCTCCGTAATGTCCATCGCCATGCTGATGACCATGCGTCTTCCGTCCGGCAGTTGGCCCAGGGGCGCGGAACTGAACTCCCACGTTCGCTCATCGCCGGCGCTTGTCTTGAGAACGTACTCGCCCTCAGCCACCCGCGCGTCCAGGCCATATAGCCGGTCTATACCGGCTTTCACCAATTCCTGCCTCTCCCCGTAGGCCCGTTCCGTCCAGTCCGCCATGGTGGGGATCTGGTCCGCCGGATAGCCGCTCAATTCAGTCCAGACCTTGTTTATTTGGACCACTTCACCGTCCTCGGCGTGGATCATGATCGGAAAAGGCGCGTCGACGACCGCACGGCGGAAACGCTCCTCGCTCTCGCGCAACGCCTGGTACAGCCGCGCGTTCTCGATGGCGGTGGCTGCCTGACTGGCGAAGGTACTCATGGCCGGCACGTCGGCCTCTGTCAGATCGGCGCCCATCACCGTCAGCAGGCTTTGCGGCACACCGTCGACCGTCAGTGGGGCATAAATCGCCTTGTCGATACCGAGCACGGCCGCCAGCCGGCCGGCCAGCGGGTGCACCGGCCCGGGCAGAGCGTCGACAACAGGCCCGGTACCGGGGTCGGTGAACACGGTTTCCCCCTCGTCCATGATGCGCTCGAAGAAGCCTCCCGGTTTCAGCGGGAAGCGGTAGCCCTGGGCCGAGAGACCCGTCAGTTTCTCGGCCACGCGCACGAGAGCCGACCCGAAAGTCAGGCGAGAGGCCACCAGGTGCGTCCGATCATCGCTCAGGGCGAAGATCGTGGCGTGGTAGCCCAACCCGGCTATCTCGTCTGCGATGGTTCGATACACCTCCTCGGGGGTATGGGCACGCTGCACAGCCTGGGCAACCTGGCTGAGAGCGAGGAGCAGACGCTGGCCACGGGCCGTCTGCTCCAGCGAGCGCCGCAGCGCCGCCTCCGCTTGCGCGCGCGCGGTCACGTCCGTTGATACTCCCACCATGCCTTTGGGTGTGCCAGGCCCATCGTGGACGACCCACGTCCTCGACTCCATGATCCTCTCGGAACCGGCCCGGTCGTAGTTGACCACCGTGCCGCGCCAAGATCCATCGGCCAGCGTCCTGTCGATGATCTCCTGCTGAGTAGCTCCCCTATCCGCATCTTCCCCAAAGGTAAGCACCGTCTGGCCGATCAGTTCCTCTTTGGTCACCCCCAGCGCGCGCGCAGCGGCTTCATTCACATAGGTAATCCGTCCGTGCAGATCGGTCGCTACAATCGAATCTCGTATCTGTTCCAGCAACACCGCCTGCAAGCGCAGGCGTTCCTCCGCCCGCTTGCGCTGCAAGGCGCTTGCGATCGTCTCCCCCACCGGACTGAGCAGCCAGATGTCCGCTTCAGGCCACGTTCTCGCTGCCCGCACCGAATCGAACCCCAGGAAGCCGACCAGGGCCCCACCAAAACCCAGGGGCACGGCGAGGAGGGACTGAATGCCCTGCGATTGTAAGATCTCCCTTTCGGCGCTGGCCCCGGGAGGCAGATCGGCGACCCGCGGGATATGGATGGTCTCGAACCGGCTCAATTTCTCCATCCACCAGGGGAAAGCGTCGACGGGCAGCCCCTGCAGGTTTTCCATCTGAGGTTCGATTCCTGGGGCACACCACTCGTAGGTATTGTCCATCTCGGTCCCGTCGTCGGACAACTGGAAGACGTAGCTGCGGTCAACGCCGGCAAACTGTCCGATGGCCCGCAGTGCGTCGTTGATCCCGCCGTCAACCTCGGTCGATGAAAGACCGACGAAAGCGGAGGATATGGCAGCGACGAGTTCCTCCAACTCGACCCGATATTGCAGCGCCTCCTCCGCCTGCTTGCGCTCGGCCTCCGCCGCCTCCAGATCGGCGATCCGCTGGCGGAGTTCCACCAGCTCGTCCAGGAGTTGCTCCTTGGTTCGACTTTGATTGCGCACGACGTCACCCCCTCAAACCCCACTGCGGCCAGAATAGGGCACCCGCGCGACCCGACAGCCGGTCTGCAAGGCGTCCGGCGTCACGCGAATCCGAGCGTTTGCCCATTGTACTCACGTTTGGGATGTGAGGCAAGGCGCGGGGGAGGGGGGAAATGGAAACACAAACCGCCCCAACCTTTGCAGGTCGGGGCGGTCGTGGAGCAGTCGAGGAATTGCCTGCTCTCCAGATCAATCGACTTAGCGGAAGTTGAAGCGACCCTCCAGCGGATCGTGGTCCGATGCCCTCAGCGAAGTAGTCGCATCTTCACCCAGGCCACTCGGGAAACCGGCGTCGAAGTGCAGTACGTCCACACCCGCCACAAGATCGCACAGGGCCGGGCTGACTAGCATGTGATCGAGCACTTGACTATTGCCGTCGTAGACGTAGGTGTAGGTCTCGGCGTCCTTCTCCAGGTTGAGCAGGTTGGTGAGCGGCATTTCGCCAGCGCCACCTTCGAGGATGGCCACCGGATGATCGGTGCCCTCACCCGGCTCGCCGAACTGGAAGTCGTTCAGGTCACCAGCCACCATCACCAGCGCGTTCGGATCCGCGTCCAGGATGGTGTCTACGAAGTCGCGGACTACCTGGGCCTGCATCTTGCGCTGTACCTCGGTGATCCGATTCGGCGGCCAGTTCACGCCGAACAGCGGATCGTCGCCGCCTTTGCTCTTGAAGTGATTGCCGACGATCGTGACTTCCCGACCCTCGACGTCAAAGACCCCGACCAGCGGCTCACGGCCTGGGCTGGGACTGCCGGGGCCAAAGGCGGCCGCAACATCCGGCCCGTACATCTGGTATGCGTCAAGCAAGTCGACCCGATCGTCGTCCCACAGGAACCCGACCTCGATGCCACGCGCGTCGCTAGTCTCGAAAGAGGTGGCAACGTAGTTCGTGCCGGCCGCTGCGTTGACCCGATCACCGAGCTCCTGGAGGATGGCCGTGTTCTCCACCTCCTGCACCACGATGATCTCGGGCAACTCAAGCTCCACCTGGAGTGCCATGGCCAGTTTCGCGAGCTGGGTCTCCAGTCCCCCGGGCGTGGGGGTGCTGCCGGCGTCGTCCTTGCCGCCCTTACGAAGCACGACGGCATCGTCGCCATTGAAGAGAACACCGCTTGAGATCTGGTCCGCTACAGCCAGGATGACAGGATCTGCGGATGGGTGAGCCAGGACAAAAACACCTCCGTCGGCGAGGGTGCCCTCAAGAGGAATCGTCCGCCCAGGCGAGGAATTGCCATTGAAGTAGATCTCAACCGCGTAACCCTCAGCCCCCAGATTCACCGCGGCCCCGGTGCCATTGTATATCTCCACGGCCTTATTGTAAGAGCTTCCCTCCACGTACTCGGAGAAGAACAACCCGCTGCCAGTACCACAGGTGACGGAATGCGAGCCGAGCCCGTCGAAGGTATCCTTGGCGAAACCGTCCCATTCAGACGATGGATCGAACGGGTCTGTCTCGTCGGCGTCTCCCTGGCAGACGGAGGACTCGCGGCGGATGGTGTTGTCCTTGGTGGAAATCAGGCCACTTCCCCACTCGCTCCCCGGGTCGTATCCCACCTCACCGATTGCATCTACCACGACGGGGACGTTCAACTCGAGGTCGAACAGGTTCTCGACGTTAAAGGTCGTGATCACTGTGTCGCCCCTGGGACCAGAGCGGGTGCTGGCCGGCAGCCTGGGCAGTCTGTGCGTCTTCACGTCGAAGCTGACCGGCTGAAGCTTGTAATTGCCGAAGGTGTAGTCAACAGCCCCCACCAGATGGCGCACGCGGTCGCCCGGCCTGACGACGATGGCTTCATCCAAGCTGCTGTCGTCCACCAGGATACGCTCGGGATTGTAGTCCACCACGTCCCCGCCCAGATTGCGGATGAGGATCTGCTTGGTCTGCGGATAGAAGCCGGAGCCTGGTTTAGCGTCCCGCTTGGCCAACACTGCGAACTCACCGTAGCTCGAGGTGGGAGCGACAACGGGTGCGTTGCGCACCGAGACTAACATCCCCTCCAACGGTTCCCAGAAGGCAATGCCGTCCGCTATCGACTCGTTCGGCAGGTCATTGAGTTTGATCGGGGCCGGCAGCGGGTTGTCGCTGGAGAGCACCTCGATCAGGGCCACACTGCGCAGGCAGGTCAAGGGCAGTGCATTCCCATACTGATCCTCCTGCACCTTGGCGATGACGCGGATAAAGTCGCCCACCGCCGGCCTGGGGCCCTCGTCGGGGAACCCACCTCCAGAGACAAAGATGCCGTCGGAGGTCGCGGGGTCGCCGTCGCCAGCCGGATCCTGCAGCCAGAAGTCCGCGCCGCTAGCCGTGAACAGCGTCACGACGCCGGACGTCTCGACGACCTGGCCGTCGAAGGGAGAGAACTGCTCGCCCCCCTGGATCTCCATGATCGTGACGACGGGCGGTGGCGGCACATACACGGAGATGTCGTCGTCGTCGCGGGGCTCGATCTTGAAGTCGCCATAGCCGTAGAAGAGTGGACCCTGGACGAAATCCAGCAGGTCGCCGCCGGTGGGGCTGTAGCCGTAATCCCCCAGGTCGTCCACCCGCGCGCCGCCGCTGCCGTCGTCGACCAGCCACTCGCCGTAGCCCAGGTCGTCGTCGGTGACAGTGACGTCCTCCACCCGGACTAACACACTCTCCCACTGTTCCTGGTTCACGTCTCCACTGGGCAGGACCTGGGGCGCGGGCAGCGGGTTGCCGGAGCTCACGACGATCGCGTCGCCGTAAGCGATCTCCGTCAGGCCGTAGTATTCGCTGACGGCACCCGTGACCTCCAACTGGTCGCCCACGTTGACGTAGCCATCGGGTTTGTAGAGCACCAAACCACTCCAGGGGCCGGTGCCGTCCTGTATGAAGGTGTAGCGGTTGCCACCGTCGTAGAAGAACGCGGTCACGACACCCTGGGTGGTGACTGTCTGGCCCTCGTAGGGCGAATCACCGCTGGGAGCTGTGGTGTACTGGATATCATAGATGGAGACGGGGGTGGCTGCCAAAGCCGGCGTCACGCCGATCACCATGGGCAGCAACATCACGGCCAGTACAGAGATGGTTATTGACCGTTTCCTCATTTCGGAATTCTCCTTTACTCTCTCAATGGGCGGCCACACTCGGGCCGCGAGCGAAAACGGGGGAGAGCGCAGGACCCGCCTGCGGATCTCCCCCTCAGATCACGCTTGGGTCGCTCTCTACGATCGGATAGACCTGTAAACGACAGGTACCACCTCCTTTCGCGTTGACTTGTGCCGGTAAGCCGAGGGAACGCTGAGCGTGAACCGTCCGGCACTGTCGCGGTGGACACATCAGTTTAGCCGCGTGATGCGGTCTTCGCCGCCCTCAGGGTAGTCTCCGGCCGCGATCACACCGCCGAGCCCGATCTCGATGTAGTTCGACAGTGCCTGCTGATAGGTGACACCGAGCGACGTGAACGGGGCGCCGCGATACGGATACTGGTCGCCGCCATTGGCCAGGAAATCAATGCTGGCGATGGTCACCGTTGGCGCGCCAGGCACGACCGCTCCGGCCTGCACGACGTAGGTGTCGTCGTCGAGCTTGATCTCCACCACGCGCGTTCCGGGCGTGACCACGTTGCCTTCGTCATCCAGCACCTGGGGCGTACCCGAGGCGTCCCACACGAAGGTGAAGCCCGAGACCTGCGCGAAACGGCCATCAACGAACTCCACCCGCGACACGGCGTTCTCCATGATCTCCTTGAACTGATCCGGGGGGATATCTTCAATGGCAGCCACGAAGTTGGAGAACGGCACCATGTCGAAGGTGTCCAGCTCGGTGACGTCGCCGGCCGGGATGATGCTGTCGTTGCGAATACCACCGCCGTTCTGGAGGCCGACGTCCGGCATCGCCACCCCGAAGTCGGAGGCCAACTGCTCGGCCTGCCACTTCAACGCGTCGGCGATCAGGTCGCCCTCGTTGGTCTCCATGGTCCTCACGTGGCCCCGAATCCCGTCGAGGTCGACCTCGCTGGTGCCGATCACGTTCGTCGCCAGAGCGTCGAGATAGTCAACTATCGGGTCGACCACCAGTTCTTGAACCTGTAGATCAGGCTCCACCGCGTCGGGGTTGTCGCCACCTGCCACCCGTACCGGGCCGCTGTTATCGCCAATGTCGATCACGTCGCCGCACTTGTCGAACCCTAGCACCAGGCGACCGACGTAGGCGTAGCTGCCCGCGGTCGTGACCACCGGAACCTGCGTGCCGTCGATATCGGTGGCGATGATCGGATAGGGGCCGAATATCCTGCCTTCGTCCCCGGGGATGAGCAGGTCGCCAGGGTTGGCCAACACCTCATCCCCCCCACCCGCCACCATCACGTCGACGCCGTCGAGCGTCGGTGCCAGCGCCAGGTCCTCCTCGATGCTCTGCAAGTGGCTGATCAGGATGATCTTGTTGACGCCCATCATCTCCAGCTTGTCGACCTCGGCCTGGACGGCTGCGGACACGTCGGGATCGACGCCCACGTTGCGCGGACTGGAGATGAAGGGGAGGTTGGGCGTCGTGGCACCGATGATGCCGATCAGTTCGCCACGCTCCTTGACCACGGCACTGAGAGCGATCCTGTCCGCGTCGAACAGGGCCTGCAATCGTGGCTCGCCGGAGTAGTCGAGGTTGGCGCTCAGATACGGCGGGGAGGTTCGCTCGTAGCCCTCGATGAAGTCGGCCAGCACGTCGGGGCCGAAGTCGAAGTCGTGGTTGCCGATGGCCACCGCGTCGTAGCCGATCAGATCCATGGCAATAGTGTCGTAGAAGGGCGTACCTTTGTCCAGGCTGGCGTTGAACTCCGGCCCGGCCAGGAAGTTGTCGCCCGAGGAGACCATCACCACGCCTCGCTTGGCGCCCCGCTGCCCGGGCTGGCGCGGTCCATGGGTGGCCCTCCACTTCAGATCATCGACCAGGGTCTTGAAGCGTGCCACGCCGCCGAAGTCCGCCAACCCGGCGCCCAGGTCGATCAGTTGCGATTCGCCATCGTTGTTGTGCAGCACCGTGAGCCAGAGGTCGACCTTTGGCCCTTTGACGGCTGCCTGACTCGGCCCTGCTGTCAACACCATCGACAGCAGCAGGGTGATGAGTATAGAGTAGGCTGCTATTTTTCTTTTCATCGTAGCCTCATCTCCTTTCATCTGAACGCGAGACTAAGTTAGACTTGCTTCCAACGTTAGTATTCGGCGATGAAGGCACCGATGAAGCCGGCCCGAGGACAGACCGACCTTGTGCGGAGAACTATTACTCAACCGATACCAACCACCCCCTTCCCCTATCTTCGTCGGCCCTCTGAATGTGTTGTCTGACTCGATGTATGGGCAACGCCCTACGGACACGGCAGAGTTCCTTGTGACTCGCGTGGCAGGGTATAAGAAATACCCGCCACGAATAGTAGCGAGTGGGTTGGATGGAATACCGGTGTTCTCCGCCAAGGCGCTCTTGCTACCTTTAGCCAATGTAGACAATGTTTTCAGTTGCGGCAGGCTACGAGGTGTTGCTTGCGTGGTACACATTTATTATACCAGAAACCTGCACCAAGTCAATGGCTTTTCCCAAAATCCTAACGAGGCCGCGATATCCTGGCTCCCCCACCACGAGGTGCCGCTTGACAATCAGCGCTCGTAGGCCCACCATTTTGGCCGAAAATCGGTGGTCCCACGGCGGGCGAGGGTTGACACACGTGGGTGTCCGCTCCGGACGACTCAACCTAATCCTCGCCGCGCAGCACCAGCGGCAGGTAGATCCTGTGGCACACGACACGCACCTCGACGCTGTCGGCCCCGGCCGCCCCCTCATCGGTCGTGACCCACACCGCGTTGGTCAGCGTTCCCGAGTAGCCCATCTCGACGGTGACGCGCAACGTCCGCGTCCACACCTCGCCCGGCGCGGCGATGGTCGGCGTCCAGACCAGCGGCTGGGGGGCCGTGATCTGGGCCGGCAGCGCGTCGGTGACGGTGGCGTGCAGGGCCACGTAACCCGTGTTGGTGACGCGGATGGTGTAGGTGAGCTGCGCTCCCGTCTGCACCGGGTCGGGGCTAGCGCGCTTGAGGACCGTCAGGTGAGGGAAGTGGAACTCGTCGGCCCCGATGTCGTAGTCGCCGCCACCGTAGGGCCGGGGCTGGCCGTCGATGTCGCTGTCCACCCCTGTGGGCACCCCGGCGTCCACCGCATCCGAGGACGAGACGACGTGGTAGTCCCAACCATCCGGGTCCACGAAGCCGGGATAGCCCCAAACGTTGACGGTGCCGGTGACGAGCGCGCCGCCGCCGCCCCAGTCGATGGCGTTGGCCCAGGCACCGATGCCCCAAAGCGTGCCCTCCAGCGTGGCCGTGCTGCCCGCCGTGACGGTGACGCCCACGGTGTGGCTGACTATGATGGTGTTCGTCAACAGGGCGACGCCGGGCATACCGAAGTCGTCGGTGACGTGGACGCCTCCCCCGCCGTCCCCGCCGTTCTGGGCGATAGTCGCGTGCAAGAGCCGGGCAGTGGCCCCCTCCACGTACAGGCCGCCGCCCACGTCCGCCCGGTTGCGGGCGATGACGGTGTTGGTCAGCGTAGCGTCGCCCCGGTGCAGGCAGAGCCCGCCGCCCGTGAGACCGGCCACATTGCTAATCACGGTGTTGCCCACGAGGGTGACGTTCCTGCTGTTCTGGAAACAGAGCCCGCCACAGTCGTGCTGAGCGTAGTTTCTGCTGATCGTGTTAGCAATCAGCGCGGCGCCATCGCTATTCAAGAAATACGCCCCGCCATAGTATTGCCCACCGAACGACGGCCCAACGTCGTTGTCGCTGATCGTGTTCGAGATGAGCGTCGCAGCAGGGCTCGCGCGGAAATACAGCCCACCGCCCTGGTTCTGGGCGTAGTTGTCAACGACGAGGTTGCCGGTCAACCGCGCCAATTCGCTGTAGCGGAAGTACAGTCCACCGCCCAGGGTGGCCGTGTTGTGCCTGAAGGCGTTGCCGGCCAGCCTGATGCCGCTCGTGCGCGTGATCCACGCGCCGCCCCCGTAGTAGGTCGCAACGTTGGTCAGGACATCGTTGTCCTGGATCAAGGCCGGGCGGGTTTCGACGCACAGGCCGCCGCCGGACGCGCCGGCGTGGTTGCCGGCGATGACGTTGCCGACGATGGTCGGTGACAAGGCCCCGGACGAGCCGACGTAGACGCCGCCGCCACACCCCTCTGCCGAGCTGCTCAGGATCCAATTGGAACGCAGCGTGGCGGCCGCCCCGCCGACGAGGCGCACGCCGCCGCCATCACCGGTGTGATGGCCGTTGGTGAAGACGAAACCCTCCACCAGGGGCGTGCATTCGCCGTCTATCACCAGCACGGGGCCGTTGCCGCCGCCGTTGACGCGGGTCGAGGGTGCCGTCAGGTAACGGGTGGCCCAGTCTGGCGCATAGCCACCCAACAGCTCAAGCGTCCTCGTCAGGATCAGGTTCTCGGTGTAGGTCCCCTGAGCGACCAGGACGCTGTCACCGTCCCCGGCCCGGCCCAGCGCGTAGCCGATGGTTTCACAGGGGGCGGCGGGCTCGGTGCACGCGCCCGCGTCACTTCCCGCCGCCCCATCGACGTAGCGCGTGCCCGGGTCGGCGTGGGCGGGGATCGCCGTGCGCATTCCGCACAGCAGAAGCGTGAGAAACAGCGTAGCCAGTCCAACAGGGATCGCCACTCGCAGAGAACGCAGCCCGTGCCTTGACCTGGTCTTCATCGTGCCCCCTTTCGCTTCTGCCCTGTCCTGTGAGAACGTCAAAGCCTTTGCGCGCCGGGTCCGCGAGGAGGTTCCAGCCTATAGTGATTTGGGCGTACAAGACTACCTCGGATGGCGGAAATACACGATGATGGCTCAGTTCCTATCGTCTATTTCTTCCATCCGAGGTAGTCCCTCCCGCCACAATCGCGACCCCACCCTCCGTCTGATCGTAGAGCCGGCACACGAGCGGACACCCTCCGCCGGGCAACCTAGCGCGGCTTGAGCGCCCGCACGCACATGAACCCCGGGCACCTCGTCAACTCCTCGTATTCCTCCGGCGCGCTATCCCGGGACTGCTCCGTGGGCACCGGCTCCAGTATCCGCTGGAGAACGAAGCCCGCCTCCACGAGGGGGTTGACCATCGCACTCAACGGCCGGCGATACGATGGCCCGACTCCAGCCACCGGTAACCCTCGGCCATCTGCTCGATGGTCTCGCGGCTGGAGGTGCTGCCGATGAGCAGGCGTAGCTCCCCGACGTTGGCCAGTCACGGCATCCAGGCCGGAGAGGAAACAGTAACCCATAGCGAACTTGGCCGACCGGCTGCCGGCCAGAATCCAGCGCATGTGATCGATCAGCTTCTCGTCACGGTTGTCGATGATGGCGCGGGGCACTTGACGCTCCCAACCCGGACGAAGCTGGGACCGAGGAGAGTCCTCAGGATCGCCAGATTCTCGCTCAATAGACAAGGATTTCGTAGTGTAGGCCCTCACGTGTTGCCTCATTGACACTGGCTGGCGCATATAGTATACTACGCGTACACCAAGCAGCGTATGGAGAGAGAGCAATGGTCAAAATTGCCGAAATGACCGCGACGGACACGCTCAAGCTTCCAGCCGAGGTCGCATCCCTTTTCCAGCCCTCGGATCGGTTCGTCGTCTGGGCCGATGGCGACACGTTGCATCTCAAACGTATCACGCCGCCACTGGTGACGCGCATTGTGGCCGAGGCCCCGGAGGGTGAGCCGATGTCGATGGACGAGATCAACGAGATCGTCCACGAGGTTCGACGGCAGCAGCAGACGGAGTGATCGTTGCGTATCGTCATCGACACCAATGTCTGGATCTCCGGCCTTCTCTGGAAGGGGCAGCCTTGGGAACTGTTGCGCCTGGCCGAGGCAGGAGAGATCGAGCTGTGTGTGGCCCCCACGATGATCGAGGAACTTGCTCGGGTGCTTACCTATGAGAAGTTTCAGCCTCGCCTGGAGCAACTGGGGCTTTCCTCCGCCGAGTTGCTCGCCTATGCGATAGACTTGGCCTCCGTTTTCGATGTCCTCCAAGAGGGTCCTCTTATCGTGGCGGCCGATCCCGACGATGACGTCTTTCTGCATTGCGCCATTGTAGTCAGAGCGGCCTACGTCGTGTCGGGTGACCATCATCTGCTTGATCTGGAGAATTACGCGGATATCCCCATCCTCACCGTACACGATTTCCTCGCTCGAGAATTCGGCCAGCCGGAGGAGTAGGAACAGGACGACTCCTCGGTGTCCAGCAGGCTACCACGGATGCCAGTAATCGACGTCAGGCGCTGAGCCACCATCGCGTATTTCCGCCATCCAAAGTAGTCTCTCCCGCCACAATCACGCCCTCCTCCATCGGGCCACAGAGCCAACACACGAGGGAATCGCTTTGTCGGGCGGCCTAGCGCGGCTTGAGCGCCCGCACACACATGAAACCCGGGCACCTCGTCAACTCCTCGTACTCCTCCGGCTCGCTATCCCGGAACTGCTCCGTGGGCACCGGCTCCAGTATCCGCTGGAGAACGAAGCCTGCCTCCACGAGGGGGTTGACCATCGCGCTCAATGGCCGGCGATACGATGGCACCCGCACGGGCGCGCCGAATCCGCGCCACTCGTACTCGACCAGTTCTGTCTCGAAGTACACGCCGGTGGCGTGATGGGTGTAGAACTTGGCGAAGGGATGCTCTGCTGAGAACACCAGGTGTCCACCCGGGCGCAACACGCGATAGAACTCCTCGAACACCAATCCCCAATCCTGAACGTAGTCCAGTACCAGAGGGGCCACCACCTGATCGAAGGACTCGTCTTCGAGAAAATCTAGTCGCCGTCCCAATTCAGCTCGCACCACGTGAGCGCGCGCTCCCAACCTCTCCCTCGCCAGGCGCACCATGTTCTCGTTGGCGTCGAAGGCCACGACCTCAGCCTCCCTGTCCGCAAGCCACTCAGCGTATACCCCTGGGCCACAGCCTGCGTCCAGAACCCGCTTGCCCTGGACGTCGGGCAACAGGGATAGCGTGGCCGGGCGCTCGTAGTAGGCGTTGTGCGGCTTGCCATCACCCTTCAAAAGGCGCCATTCCGATGGCGCGGTGTCAATCCGCGCGGCATACGGCTCGGCCAGGGCATCATACGCGTCCTGGGCTACAGGCTTGTCACTGTCGTCGTACATGGGGTTATCCTCAGGGATCCCAATCAAGTATTGAGCGGCCGCGGCAGCGTGACGGTGGCGGGCTCTGCAATACTGAAGCTATCCCATGCAACCAGGAATGGGGCGGACATCTGCATCTGCGCCATCCGCCCCCAACCCGCTCCTGCCGCCGGGCCAGAGGCGTGACGCCAGAAACCCGGTTTTTTCTGAAAAACCTGGTTTCTATAATACTAAGGTGCCGCCTGGCCGTGAGGCGCGTGCAGAGAGCGGGGACAGGCTGGCAAGCGGACGCCAACCCGCCGCGCTAACGAAGGAACTGAGCCGCTGCCGGACGTGCGACCGATGCTTCCTAACCGAACGAATCGCCTGCTTGCCCAATTATCGCACGTGACACGTGGCCAGGCGCTCAGCTCCGGCGGGAGTTGTGTGCCGCACGCCCGTTATTCGCTGCTCTTCACTAGGCCTGCGACGAGCGCAATGCCAGGCCGGTCCAAAGCGCACCTAACAGGTCGAGCACTCCGAATAGAATCAGCATAGGCTTGGCGAGGCCCAATATCACAAGGGCAGTGAAGGCCACCAGGACCGCCGGACGACAGTAGAGCGTCCAGCGGAAGAAGGGCTTAACCTCGTTGCGCGCCGCTTCGATATAGTAGTAGGCCAGCACCAGCACAACCACCCCCACCACGCGAATCCATGGCTCAGTCGTCGTTGCGAAGCCAAACAGGGCCAGCAGGGTATTAGGAACCACCAGGAAGCCAAGGCCTGTCACTACCAGGTAAATCCCAAACACGAGAACACTCTTAGCCGGCTTACTCATCTCAAATAGCCTCCCCTCTTTGACATCCTAGCCCAAGACGCTATCCGAACAACAGTCACAACAGCCCGCTACACCTCGAGGTGGGCGGGCTGTGTAATCCTACGCTGTGAACCTCCAAGGCGCTCCTGGTGCCTGGGTCAACGTGGTCTCGTGTACGTAATGTACTGCAAGTCTGAGAGGATGTCAAACCGGGATATCGCCTTTGGTGACAAGCGGCAGGTAGACACCATAGCTGCTCACTGTCGTAGCCCGAGCTGTCGCAGATATGCCGGAGGCCAACCGTGACGTTGCCGTGAGCGTCAGCGTATCTCTTGACCCCACATCTGTGCCGGCAGGAATCGTCACCGCCACCTCTACCGAACGCGTCTGCCCGCACACGACCGACCCCACGAATTCCCCGCCTTGAACGCTCAGCGGCCAGCCGCGTTCAGACTCGGCCGCCAGCCAGAAGCCATCTGCTCCATTTCCGGTATTGTGGATGGTGAAGGTGTGCGTAAGAACCTGCCCGGATCGTCCCAAGCCGATCTCCGGCGCCGTGATCGCCACGCCAGGGCTGGTCCCCCCTTCTACGAAGCGGTAGATGCTGTTGTCACAGCCGAAAGCCGCTACGACGGCGCCATCGGGGGCCATGGTGATGCCCTGAGCATCGCTGGGGCCGGCTGTGAAAAGGGCCGGCGTTCCAGTTGAGCTTACTCGCCAGATGTCTCCTGTTCCGGTACTGACCAACAAGTCGCCCTCCTGGAAAACCACATCAGTGGGCTCCTCGATAGTGACAAAAGGCGTCACCGTCCCGCTGGCGTCTATCTGCGATACCCGATTTCCACCGGGCTCGGCCACATACAGCAGCCCATCGGGGCCAAAGGCCAGGTCCTTGGGCTGATCCAGCCCGCTGGCGAAAGCGTGCCGCGTGCCATCCGGCGAAAAACGCAACACATCACCCACAGGCCCCTGCGAGACGTACAGATCACCGTGGGCATCGAACGCCAGACCGCTGGGGCCCACCAGGTCGGGGGCAAAGATCGTAGCCATATCGCCGGAGACCTTGGACACACGGTTGGGGCCGATGGGGGCGGGCTCGGCGATGTAGAGCTCTCCGGCGGTGTCAAAGGCCAACGCCGGCCCCCGGGCATCGCCGGAGGCCGAGTTCAAGCCGTTCACCACGGCGGTCATCTGCCCTCCGGCGTCCAACCGGGTGACCATCCAGCTATCCCAGCTGATAAAATGGAGCAACCCATCAGGGCTATAGGCCACGTCAGCGGCCCCCACGAGGCCGTTTGTGAGCACAATCGGGGTTACCGTCCCGTCTGGGGCGATCTTGGACACGCCGCTCCAGTCATGCTCGGTGGCATACAGATACCCATCGGAGCCAAAGGCCAGGTCGTACACGCCACCCAATCCACTGGCAAAGGTGCTCGCCTGACCGCCGGGCGTGATCTTGTACACTTTGTCGGCCACGATGGGCGGCACCCAGGGTGGGTCAGTCTCCGAGAATTCCGTTCTTAGAGACTCACCCACGTACAGATTGCCCACGTCATCCACAGCGATGCCGGAGTATTGCCGGTAGGGGCGGATCGTCGGGAGCACCGCGACTACAGTGACCGTCTTGTCGGGTGCGATCCTGCGGGTTGTCTCGTTGGACTGGACGCAGAGGGTGCCGTCTGCATCGAAGACCATATCCCCAGCCATACCTGCCATCCACAAAGCCACTGAGCCGTCACTCAGATCAACACGCATAATGTCAGGGCCATCGGTGGCATACAGATACCCGTCCGGCCCCATCGCCACGTTCCACGGCAGCGCCAGCGAAGTGACGAAGTCCGTACGCGTGCCATCGGGCGTGACCTTGTAAATCGTAGTGGTATCTTCAGCTACCACGTACAGGTTATGCTGGTCGTCAATCGCCAGGTCGCCGGGTGCACCCGCTGTTGCCAGGAAGAGAACCTCGCCCTCATCCGTAATCTGGCTCACGGGTGAATCGATAAACAGCTCTCCATCGGAGTTGAAGGCGATGCCAAAGGCTCCCCATATCCCATTTGATGGGACGAGCGGGCAGGCCGCCGGAGCGTCCCCCGTCATCCACACATCGTCAAAATCGGCCTCGCCAACGGACACGTTGAGCATGGGGACGCCTGACGTGTAGGACGCATCGCTGGCCGCGATCTTGAGCTCGCCGTCCACGTAGCCGCGCAGTTGGCTGCCCACTGCTTCCAGGGCCAGGAGGTGCCACTGCCCAGCGGGATAGGGGCCGGGATCGCTACCCAGGTCGGTCCAGGTGGCACCATCCCACTTCGCCAGGCTTAGCGCGCCGCCGGCCTCAAGCCCGAGGTAGTAACCGGTATGTAAATCGCCGACGCGTACGGCGAGCTTGGTCTCACCGCTCTGGATCCGGACGCGCGCTTCGAAGCGACAGTTACCCCAGGTCTTTTCGGCCTGGGCAAAGGAGAAGGCGACACCGTGCAACACGTAGTTGCCTTTAGCGGCCTGGATCTCCCAGTCCCCATTCAGGTACCAGTCGCCGGTTCCGCGCTCGAAGTCATCGGCGAGAATCACGGACGGGGCGGAGGCGTTCCTCGCTGGCTGGCCGGCGTCACCCGCGTTCGGCGCGGGCGCATGGGGAAGGGAATTCCCGGCCGGCAGCGAGGGGAAAGGATGGGCTGCCAACAAGATCGAGATCATTGCCAGGATATAGAGCACGCGCCTCAAGCTCATCCTCCGATCCTTTCTTAGTGGCCAACCATCGCCACGCTACAGATCACGCGCGGCAGGTCGTCGTTCGTCTCCGGGCGGGTCTCCTCGCGCGGGCGCGCGGGCTCCAGCCCGTACAGGTGATAGGCCTGCGAGAGCGCCTCGAGCAGGGCCTCGCCAGTCAGTCCATCTCGCCGGATGCGGTTTAGCTCGGTCCGCACGGCCGGCCGGGGACTCGATTGGAGGAAAGCAGCCTCCAGTTCGACGATTTGACGCCTCAGATCCTCGTCCCGGGTCTGGCCGTACAGGACCCGGAGCTCCCGCCGCAGATACCGCTGCGCTCGGGTCAAGGACAGCGTGTGCTCACGCTCGGCCTGACGGGCCTGCGCCTCTTGGTCGAACTCCTGCTTGACGGACGTCACAAGCGCGTTGTATCCCGGCGGCAAGGGCTGCGCCGGGGTGTCCGGATCGCACTTCAGGAGGCTCAGGATGCGTGGAATGTCCCGACTGACGATCTCGCCGTTGCCGTTCACCAGGAACAGTTGCCTGTACCTCCCGGCTCGACAGAAGACGCTTGTGGTGCCTGCCTGTCCTGCTCGTACACCGCAGCGGATGCCGTCCCGCAGGCTCGTGATGCGACGGTACAGGTCGGGCTGGTCCTCCCTGAGCTGGCGGATGATCTCCGCCGCTTCGTGGAGGTCGATGAATTCGTCCACGTCGTCCTCCTCGTACCGACCGATGTCCCCCTGCGTGTAGATGGTGTACATCGCTTCCCGATTCAGTTGCTCGCCGGGGTCGAGGATGGCGGCGTCCTCGCCGATGGTCTCGTGGATCTCCTGGATGCGCCAGGCCAGCTTCTGCCGTAGACCGAGGTTCCTGTCCAATTCCGTCTCCGGCAGGAAGTTGTAGGCGTAGATCACGTCGTGCTCGGAGCCAATGCGGTCGATGCGCCCGAAGCGCTGGATCAGCCGCACCGGGTTCCAGTGCAGATCGTAGTTGACGACCCGGGCGCAATCCTGGAGATTCAGCCCCTCGGAAAGGACGTCGGTCGCGACCAACGTGTTGATCTCTGGAATACCCTCGGGTAGGCTGTGCTCCGGGTTGGCGCGCGGCGCGAAGCGCCCCACGACCTCGGCTTTGCTCTTCTCCTGGCTATAGACCACCTCGATGTCGGGATGGTCATCCTCAGGGTCAAGGTTGTCGTACAGGTACCGGGCCGTATCGGCATACTGGGTGAAGACCAGCACCTTGTCCTCGCCGAGCGGGGGGCGCGCCAGCCAGGCCACAAGCGTCTGCAGCTTGGCGTCCTGCACGGCGGTGATGGGCTCCACCGTGCGCAGGATCTCCTCCAGCACGCGGACGTCCTGCCGGACGTCGGCCCGCAGGCGGGGCAGGTCAAAATCCGCCGTCGCGTAACGACCGCCCACCGCCTGCAGGGCATCGATCAAGACCTGCTCCTCATCCCGATCAGACTCGTAGAGCAGTCTCTGGGCCTCCTCGCCGGCCGGGACGAAGCCCTGATCCAGCGCCGCCAGGAACTGCCGGTGGATGTGCAGCAGGCGGCGGACAGTCTCTCGAAAGGCGTAGACGCTGGACTCGAAGCGCTTGAAGAGCATCACGCGCATCAGGCCGCGCAGGTTGGCCCCGGCCCGATGCAGGTCGGCGTAGGGGGGACGGTCTCGCTTGCGGGGATCGACGTAGTTCCACAGGCCGTAGCGGGCGTAGGTCAGTTCGTCGGGGGCGAGACGCTCGCCCGGGGGATGCGGCCGGCCCAGGTGCTGGCGCAATCGCTCGTAGAGCCCTCCGTAGGTCTGCTCAATGCTATACTCGATCGTCTGCAACTGGCGAGCAGGGAAGAACTGCTTTCGCTGGCCCACGAGCACGTAGGCGCGCCGTTCCCCGTCCCGGTAGGGAGCGAAGTCTTCGGGATCCACCCGCCGGTCGGTCTCGGCGTCGTGGCCGTACCAGCGCAGGATCTGGTTGCGGGTGCGGCGGATCAGCAGGTTAGAGAGCAGGGCCGGCAGCCGCCGCTCCCCCTGCTCCACCAGCTTGAAATACCTGCGCAGATGCGGCGGATCCACGGGCAGGTCGGTCACGTCTCCCGGGTGGAAGAGCCGGATCTGGTTGTGGATATCCCACACCGACTTGTTGCGCGGCGTGGCGGTGAGAAAGACGCAGCGCCGGTCCCCGGCGGAGAGGAAGGTCTGGAGCACGCGGTACCGCTGGCTGTCGGCGTTGCGGAAGTTGTGGCTCTCGTCCACCAGCACGAAGTCCCGGTACCGGTAGCGCTCGTCGTGGAGCATCCACTCCGGGCCGAGATCCTCGTCCTCGCGCAGCATACCCATCGAGAGAACGCGGGCGTTGAGGTGGTAGGCCTCGTTGTAGTGCTCCCACATCTCCACCAGGGGCGACGGGCAGATGACCAGGGGACGGGCCCGGTACCGGCGTTCGAAGTGCTTGACGATCGCTGCGCCGACGTAGGACTTACCCAGCCCGACCACGTCGGCCACAAAGCAGCCGTCGTACCGGCGGATCATCTGGATGGCTCGACGGACAGCTTGCTCCTGAAACTCGGTCAACACCGCCGCGATACCGTCGCGCCACAGGAACTCCGCCGCCTCCGCCCCCTCCAAATGGTCGCGCACCAGCTCATACAGCGTCTTGAGATAGATCTCGTAGGGCGTCACCTGCGCCAGCGCCCAAGACCGGCCCAGCTCGCGCATCAGGTGTTCTTCGAAGTCCTGGGCCTCGCTCCACAGGGCCTCGAACCATTCGGTCAGGGCGGCGTGGTTAGCATTGCCGTGAACCAGGACGTTAAGCTCGGTGTTGGAGGTGACACCGGCCAGGGTGAAGTTGCTGGAGCCGGCGATAGCAATACCGCGCTCCTCGCGTGGGAGGGGCCGGCCCTGGGCGTCGTATATCGGGCCGTAGTCGAAGATGTAGGCCTTGGCGTGGAGGCAGCCCCTGGTATGGACGCGTACCTTGAGACGGTCCTGCTCGATCAGGCGCACCAGCGTACCCACCAATCGCTCGGCCCCGTCGGTCTGGTCCATCAGCGCGACAGCCTGGCCGACGTTGTCGGCGGTGGCTTCGACGGCGCGGTCCATCTCGATGCGCCGGGGGTAGGCCCGGGCTTCGGCGGCGCGCTGCACCTGCTCCAGCCGCTGGTAGCCCTCGGCCATCTGCTCGATAGTCTCGCGGCTGGAGGTGTTGCCGATCAGCAGGCGCAACTCCTCGACGTTGGCCAGCCGGTCGGCCACGGCCTCCAGGCCGGAGAGGAAGAAGTAGCCCACGGCGAACCTGGCCGACTGGCAGCCGGGCAGGATCTGGCGGATGTGATCGACCAGCTTTTCGTCGCGGTTGTCGATGATGTCGTGGGTGAGCATTTCCCCCCCCTTGCCCTCATAGTTCTATCAGGCGTGGTAGGCCGCTTTACTCTTGCATTCTGCGCAGTGTATCGGGTGTGATGGGAAGCATCCCAAACCAATTATGCGCGAACACGCTCTCGCGGGCGCGATCCAGGTCCTCAGCAGCGTGAAACCCTGACCCAGGCTTACCTCCGCCAGTCTTAACGACAAGAGCAGTCAACGGAGGGAGATCGTTCTCAAGGCAATAGGCCTGGATGTGCTCAAGGTGCGGCCCCAATGCCTGCGCAGGCAAACCGATCGCGCTTCCGAGCATCGGGTAGGTTAAGGTCTCACGGTGATGAGCAGCACAAATCAGCACCTGGTATATCTGCACGGCTCGTTCGTAGGTGGTCATTTCTGGCATGACTATATCCTTTCTCTATTCGCCGAGATTAACTCATCCGCCGAAAACGGACCCATTCAGCTTGCTGATCTACTGTGTCCACCTTCCACCCCGCCGCAAGCCATTCCTGGGCATACGGATGGTCTCGTGGTGAACTGGGATTGCCCCACCACGCCCGGTGACGGTACGCGCTGGGCGGAAGCGCAAACCCGAGGATGGACTCCACCTGCTGGAAGCTCAACGTCATCTCCGACACAGCGGGCGGAGTGCTCTCCAGAAACATACGAAGAGGACCATACTTGCTCATCGACTCACTCCTCGCGGTCAGTTGGCCGAGACCGCGTGGGATCCTGCGCCTCCACCGATCCGGCGGCGATTTCGCGAACCAGTCCGACGAAGTCCCCAATGGACTGGTGGAGCGTCTCCCCCACAGGTATCCCGATCAAGTAAACCGGAAAGGTCCGGTGTCCCTCTGATACAGCCAGGAAATCTCGGATGCATCGCCGACGGCAGACGGCCTCACGTTCCAGCACGGGATAGACCAGCAGACTACCATGCGCCTTCACGTTCCTGTGGCGGCCGTACGCGACGACCTGAAACAGATCCGCGTTGCGTATACGCAAGCCCTCCAGTTCGAGGACGCCACACTCTTCTTCGGAGTCGGCAACGCGGGAAACGATACCCTCTTTCCACTTTGCATCCAGGACCAACATGCGCTCCGCCTTGATGAGCGCATCCAGGTAGATAGCCTTCTCGGTCGAGCCTCTCTCGTCCGTTACGTGGTAACGGAACCCGACCTGAGGTCCCCGAACTTGACCCCGCATATACCTGGCGAGAACGTTGACCACAAACCGCTCGAAGACCACCCACATCTCCACGGCGAATCCCCGAACGTGGACTTGCCCCCTCTCGATATCGAAGGACAAACGGTCCAACAGAAACGCGAGTAACTCCAGCACTGGGCCATAGGGTGCAAATCTGCCGGACCGAGGAAGCCGACGGACCTCGGAGGCCTGATAAGGCACGACGGGAATACCCGCGAAGTGCGGGGCCAGGGCGCCCCATAGGCGCTCGACCGCCGCGATCAACTCAGGGGATGACAACCAATCCGCCAACATACGGCAGACCTCGACGCCCCAGCGCAGGGCTCGATTGGGCTCGCTGTCGACGCGCAACTCCCAGAAATCGCACGGCACGACGTGGGACCTTCCCGCTGGGATATGGCGCTGCAAATACGTCGGCAGCACGCAACGCCCACGCACCGTCCCGCGCAGCGGCTCCTCCAGCCGGAGGTAGGCCCTCTGCAGCCCGTGATCCTCGATAAGCTGGTGGAGGCGGAGGAGATAGATCACAGGACCAGGGACACGATGGGCGCGTCCCTGACGTCGATTTCGGGTCGGTGTTCAGGTGAGAGATCGGGGACCAGGGCATAGCTCAACATGGTCAACAGGCTGGAGCCGGGCACCTTGGGTCGAACGGTCACGGTGGCAAACGCTCCCTCGCCCACCCCACCTCCTACCGTTGCGACGCCCACCGTGCCTGAGGCACGGAGCCGGTAACCCTCCAAACGTTCACCGGTGAACCTGCGATCCACGCGGATCTGAAGAAGATTGTCAGGCGGAAATAGCTGATCGAGGACATCGCCCCTTCCCGGTGGCACGATAGCCCCTGGAACATCTATGCCCTCCCATTCCTGCAGGCCATCGAAGGGGTGCGCCGGAAGGTCGCCGCGTAGCCAACGCAGGACACACTGCGCGAACTCAGCATCGGTGGGAACCGCAACGGTGTCTAGCGGAGCGGAGGGCGCGACGATCATGCCGACTCTTCCTGGGCCAACCACCGTGCCATCGCGCCTCGCGTCTCCCGCTGCCGGTCCAGCCGCAGAGAGAAGCGCTGTCCGTCCACCTCAATGTGCTGCTGCTCTTTCAGCAACCGCCGCTCCTTGCGGTACTCGGCCAACATGGGCACAACCTCGTAGGCGAAGCGGAACGCCATAGCATCGGCCCAATCTAGCAAAGAGAGCGGTTCACCATTGCGCCGCCCTCGCACCAAGAAGTAGGAATGCCCCACGCGGATGTCGTCGGCGTCCGGCGCTTCGTCGAAGAGCGCCGACGTGGCCCGGTACAGGGCAACGAGCCGTGGCGCCAGTTGTGCTGCCACGGCATCATCGCCCTCGTGAAGCGCCGTGCTCGCGTAGAAGGTTTCAATGGCCTCAACGCGCGGCAAGATGGAGAAGAAGCTGAAGCGGCGGCGGATGGCGTAATCGACCAGGGCGATGGAGCGGTCGGCCGTGTTCATCGTGCCGATGAGATATAGGTTCTTCGGCAGGCGCAGGGTGCGATCGGGCGGATCTCCGACGCCATATTGGGCCGCCACCGGCTCACCCCGGCGATCCCGCTCCAGGGCGTAGATAAGCTCGCCCAGCACGCGGGCCAGATCCGCCCGGTTAATCTCGTCCAGGATCAGGATGACGGGCGTCGAGGAATAGCGCGCCGCCACCGCCGCGGCCTGGGCCAGGATACGGTCTTTCACCTGGAACACGACGCCCCCTTCCGTGGGCTCAGTAACCATGCCGCGCACGAAATCCTCGTAGCCGTAGGAAGGATGAAACTGCACCACTTCCCAGATTACGGGGACGTTGACCGGCGTTTCACCGTCGCGCAGTTCGGCCAGGCGGTAGGGCGACACATGTCGCGTGCCGGCTACGAATTGTACAACCTGCTCCGCAAGGTAAGTCTTGCCCGAGCCCGGCGGGCCTTGCAGGATCACCTGCGGGTTATGATGTTGCAGCACATCCCAGATCTCTTCCGCGTTCATGCTCATTCCCTTGTCCCCGTCTGTCTCGTCTCCAGTTCGCACCTTATGAATAAGCGCTTGCATCTCGCTGCTATTGGCGAATAGGTAAACCAGACCTGCAACAATCCAATTATCCGGAACATCAGTGGAGAAATACTGACCGAAGGCCGGCGTGTGGGCAACCCGTTGTGCGGCCTGACCAGCCCAGATCAAGCATTCACCGTAATCCCACGAGGGAAGCGGGCCGAATTCCAGGTGTTCGGCCGCCCACTCCCAATGTTTGCGGACAAAGTCTACAAACTGATCCGGATAGACAGCAGATAGAAGAATACTTGCGAACTTGGCCGCGTTCGAAGCCGTGGGGCCGCCATCTTTTCGATGGAAGGCAAGCTCGACAGCCCGCTCTATGAAGTGATCAATCGTCTCAGCGTCCGGTGGCCGGTTGCCCCCACCGATGAGATCTTGAATCAGCGTCCGGGCCTCACCCTGTTTCAAGAAATCTGCCACCTGGCTGTGGACACTCCAATGACCACCCAACAACGTCTTCCCCTTGACGGTCTCGTGTAACTCGTCCAGGGTGAACTCACCGTCCTGCAGGAGATCCCGAAGCTGAGTCAGGAGATCCCGTCGCACGAACGTGACCTCCTCCCACTCATGCTCATAGATCAGCCATTGCGCTGTCTGCCGTAGATCGGTGAAGCCTTCTCGCGTTGCAAGTTCCCGTAGCAGCCCGCGCAGGATGGCATCGGTCCTACTCATCACGCCACCTCTCCTGGGCTCTCAATAACCGTTCCACAATCGCGATCTCCTCCTCCCACAGCCCGTAGACCCCAAGCAGACTACCACGGACGCCAGAAATGAACGACAGCAACTGAGCTGTCATCGTGTATTTCCCCCATCCGCGGTAGTCTCCGCCTCCACAATCGCGATCTCCTCCTCTTTCAGCCCGTAGACCTGGTACACCAGCACGTTGAGCTCCCGTTCCCACGCCTCGACCTGCGGACCCTGACCCTCGGCATCCAGCAGCTTGCGCACCAGCGCCTCGATGGCCTCACGATGGGCATTCAAAGGCTGCGGAATCGGAATCTGACGCACATACTGAGTCTTGAACCGAATGAAATCCTGCTGAATCATCGAGCTGATATGCAGGTAGAAGAACTCGCTTACTCTAGAGTTGAGCAAGCCGAGAAGATAGTGATCCTTGACGGGAATCGTGAAGAGTGTGCAGTCAAGGAACATCCCCCCATCTTCGAAGGCAAAAGCTGGGCGAGAAGCAATATCAGGCCAAACGATCTTCGGTTTTCCAAACTCAGGGTAGATGCCTGTCTGGGGTTGCTGCAACTCGTACCATGGGTGCAGATGGCTCGTGGCACGTTGCTCCAACCTTTCCCGCATAGGCTCAAGATAGGCCTTCACTGCCGGGTATTTATCAATGTCCACGCCGCGATAGGTGAACACGACATACTGGTCCGAATACTCTACCCGCCACTGCTTCACATCTCGACCCCGCAGCCAGGGTCTGATAATCTCGGCGCTCTTGGAATCCTGCGCAACCAACCGGTCGCGGGTGGCCCGATCAATCACGAAAGCTTTGTTATAACCCGTCTTGATGCCATAGTAGATTTGCCCGCCAATGTACTCGCCCAATGGAATGCCACTACGACGCAGCTTTTTCATCAATCCCTGAACTTCAGGCGGCACCAGTGACCAGACACTAGGCCGCAAGCTAGCCTGCGGCTGGTCCCACGCCGCCTCCCCCATCACCTCGGAGAGCCGATCCACCACCGCCAGATCCTCCACCTCCAACGCCCGCAGCGCGTGAGCCTGGTCCGGCGGCCTGTTCTGGAAGACGACGATCATCGGGTAGGCCGTGGCCTCGAAAAGAGGCAGGTCGCCAAAATCCACGATCGCTTCCACTGTGGTCTCACCGGCCATCAACTGGCGCAACTTCTTGCCATATCTCGCGCGCAGCCACTTGTTGGAGCTGATGAAACTACCCACGCCGCCCTCTCGCAGCAGGTGCAGCGCCCGAGCGTAGAAATAGACGTAGAGGTCTGCCCGGCCTGCATATACTTCAGGATAGCGTTCTTCGAAATCTGGCTTCAACTCTTTGATCAACTCCATGCGCACGTACGGCGGATTGGTCAGCACCACGTCGAAGCCGGCCGCCGGCCCCGACCGCGCCGCCAACTCCATCTGCCCCGGCGCGGTGTTGACCAAGCCCGTCATCGCGCCGGTGAGCGTGGACGTATCCCATCCCGGACCGGCGAAGACCTCGGCGAACTGGACGGCCCAATCGAAACCGTCACTTTCCCCCTCACTGGCCCATTCGGCGATCTCCGCCTGCACGTCCTCGATCTGCCGCCGCAGGTCGGCCTTCTCCGGCCCGTGGGCGGTCAGGAATTGACCCTTCAGCCGGAAGTATCGCTCTACCTGCTGGTGGTGGAACAGATCGGGCTGGAGCTGCCCGGGCGCGGGGCCGGTGAGGCTGTCGCCCACCTCGATCTTGAACTCCAGGTTGGGCAACGGCGGCGGTTGTGGACGCGGCGCGTCCGTCTCGAAGTCGACGATCAGGGAGAGCCACAGCCGCAGCCGAGCGATGTTCACGGCGAAGGGGTCCAAATCCACGCCGTAGAGGTTGCGCTGGATGACCTCCAGCTTCCTGTCGTATACCGCGCGCGAATCGACGCCGCGCGCCACGAAGAGCGCCTGGCGCAGCTCGACCAGCTCGTGGAGCATGCCCACCAGGTAGGCGCCGCTGCCGCAGGCGGGGTCGCAGCATCGGGCCCCCTGCAGCGCTCCCAGCACCGCCTCCGGCTCGCGAATGCCCACGGCCTCGCGCCGGTCGACGAAGGCAGTGATGGCGCCGGCCCCCTCGCGCGGGCAGGTGTCACGCAGATAGCCTTTGAGCGCTTCGCGGCACATGAAGGAGACCACGGGCTTGGGGGTATAATAGCTGCCCGTCTCGTGGCGGCCGGTCACCAGTTCCTCGAAGATCCTGCCCAGCATCTCCGGGTCGACCGCTACCTCGATGTCGAGCGGCGTGCTCTCGGTCACGGTGAAGTTGTAGTGGTAGACGAGATCGTCGAAGATAGGACCAAAGACCTCGTCCGGCACCGCCACCCCTTCGCGTACGTCCAGCGCCTGCTGCTCGAACAGACCGCCGTTGAGGTAGGGTACCTGGCCGATTCGGTCCGCCAGGAAGCCGCCCTGATTGATGCGCATCAAATCGGCGCTCTGAGGATTGTTCAGCCCGCTGAAGAAGAGAAGCGTGAGGCGATCCCGGTAGAAATCGGCATCGCCCTCCCCGGTGGTGACCACCTCTTGATAGGCCTGCCACAGCGCGCACAGATAATCACCACGCCCCTCCAGGGTGAGCCAGCCCTTGCGCTCCAAGAAGGTGATGAAGAGCAGGCGATTGAACAAAAGCTGAGTGAAGAGACGTAGATCCTCGCCGTGCAATCCCTGGATTTGCCTCTCGGTGTCCTCAAAGATGCGGCGGTAATCCGTGAAGAAACGCCGGGTCACGGCCTCGACGTCGAAAGCCTCATCGTGCCGCTGCTGGATGGCGATGGGGGAGAGGCCGAACAGATCGGGGCTGAGGGTAGCCAGGTCGAGCATCGCCACCCGCTCCGCCGCGGTGCGCAGCCTTTCGTGGGGACCGACGGCGATGCGGCGGAAGACGCGCCGGCGGGACACTTCCTCGTCGTAGCGCACGTTGACCAGGTGCCAGTGCTGCCCCTCGGGATCGCTGAAGACGAAGAGAGCATACGGGTGATCCTTCAGCAACTGGTTGACCACCAGCCGCTCGGCCGTCAGCGAGAGGGGGAAGTTGCGGCCGGGCCAGTCGGGTGACAGCCGGGTATGGATGACGTGGAAGGCACCAAACTGAGAGTCGTGTTGGGCCAGGATCGTTGGTGGTTCGCCCACTACCTCGCGCGCCCGGTCGGGCCAATCGCGAGTCGAGAGGGGGACGTCGGCATGGTCGTAATTGAGTTCGGTACAGAACAGTCGTTTGACGGCGGCACGGCCGTCGACGGGCATTTGGTGGAGTAGATCGTGGACGCGTTCCTGCGTTTTCGTCGGCACCGTGGCCTCCTGTTCGCCTCCCACCTTGAACCCACTGCCTTGGCCCCCGTCCCGGGATTGGACAGCAGGCCGCAAGTCTGCACCATTAGTATACCCCTATCGCTGTTTTGTGCAAATCGCCTGTGGGGGAAGATGGCGAGGGATAAGATCCTGCATCGAGGCCAACGCAGCGCAGCCTGGGGCAGTGCAGACACAACGAAAAAACCGCCCCAACCATACGGTCGGGACGGTCTCTATCGAGGTGGGCCGGGTAGGACTCGAACCTACGAAGGCTGTGCCAGCGGATTTACAGTCCGCCCCCTTTGCCGCTCGGGACACCGACCCACGTGTTACTTTGTGCTCGCTGCCGGCAGTAGCCAGCGATGACGTAAGCGCTCCAAGCCGGCGATGGGACTTGAACCCATAACCTACTGATTACAAGTCAGTTGCTCTGCCGGTTGAGCTACGCCGGCGCGACTGGCATTATACCATATTCAATCCGCTGGTCAAGGTTTCGCGCGCCCGGATCCAGAGCAGCGGGACGCCGCCTAGCGCCGCCAGCGGTAGTCGTGGCGCAGGGCCTTCTTGAAATCCGCCTGGATATTGCCCCGGTGCTCGAGCGCCCACGCGTCGCCCGTCCAGCGGTAGAGCAGCAGGCACTGGATCTGCTGCGCGTGGGGCGCGCTGTTCCAGCGGTTGATCTCGGCGTAGGCCGCCTGCGCCCATCCCACGTCCTTGTCCATCCACCCGATCTTCTTCTCCTCCTCCCGGTTGCGCGGCTGGTGGTCCAGCGCCAGCCAGTGGTTGGATTCGGTGATGTAGACCGGGCGGTCGCGCCACTTCTCCGGGATGGCCTCCATGAACGGGCGGTAGGCCTGGAAGTCGTAGTAGTGCTCCAGGGGCGTGCCCGGCTGCAGGAATATGTCCTGGAACGTCGTGCGCTCGGTGATCAGGCCCACGTCGAGCCAGTGAGTGTAGGTGTGCAGCGCGATGCCGTCCAGGTCGTCGATGTGGCGCAGCATCTCCATGAAGTAGCCTAGCGGCCGCGTGCGCCGGTTGCCCATCTTGACCCAGGGGAAGGTGTTGTAGGGGTCCACCGCGCCGGGCACGACGATGGCGTCCGGCTGCACCGCCTTGATCCGCCGCCGCGCCAGGTTGAAGGCCTCGGCGTACATCTGCGGCGTGATGTGCTCGATGGGGTCGGCGGCCCCGCCGGGATGCTCGCGCACGTTGTTCTGCTCGTTGCCGATGATCCAGATGTGGCACCCGCGCGAGTTCTGCACGTAGCGGGCGCACGCGCGGGCGAAGTCGGGATACTGGGCGCGCAGCGGCAGCGTGCCGCCCGGCTCGTAGCTGTGGTTGAGGCGGATGATGACGCCATGGCCGCTTTCGGACCACATGGTCACGTCGTGGCCGCTGCCGTGGTCGGGATCGGTGCCCGTCGTCTGCGTGAAGAGCACCCACCCGGTCTTGCCCGAGCCCTCATACAGGTGGCGGAAATCGCCCGTGCCGTCGGCGGTCGCGCCGTGGATGCCAAAGATCCAGGCGCACTGGCCGCGCGCCAGGGCGGCGTCGTCCACCGGCAGTCGCTTGTCGGCCAGCCGCTTGGCCCGCAGATACAGGCCGCTCACGTAGCCCTCGTGCAGGCTGGGCGTGCGCACCTTGATCCAGCGGTCCTTGCCCAGCTTGCCCCCCGCCTCCTCGGGATCCTCGCGCACCTCCAGCGTCGTCCCGTCGACCACGTGCCAGGTGGCGGGCAGGCCCGTCCCCGGCTTCGGGCGCACGTTCAAGCCGCTGGCGCTATCCGCGGCGACGTACCGGACCGGCTCGCCCGTTTCTTCCTCCTCCTCCCCGTGCAGGCCCAGGTACCACGCGGCGGCGTAGCCCTCGGTAGCCTCGGGGGTGCGCACGTGCAGCCACTCACCGTGCCGGCCCACCTTCTCCTGCGTGGCCCGCTCCGGCTCCAGCGATTCCAGCACGTCGCCGTGGTCCACGCGCGCGATGGGATCCCCCTGGAGCGAAGGGCCCGGGCGCACGTTCAGGAAGCCGAAGTCCGGGCTCACCACCTCGACCTGCACGCCGGCTCCTTTGTGGAAACGCAGGTACCACGCGGCGACGTAGCCCTCGACGCCCTGGGGCGTGCGGATGCGCAGCCACTCGTCCTCCCGGCCCACCTTCGCCAGCGTGTCCTCCTCCGACTCCAGCGACTCCAGCACCGCGTCGTCGTCGACGCGCGTGATCGGGGGACGGCCGGTGGACGGGACCGAGCGCACGTTCAGGTAGCCCACCTCCGGGCTGACCACCTGCACGTCCTTCCAGCCCGGCCTAGCGCCGGGGATCTCGAAGGATACCGGCGGCGGCTCGGGCAGCTTGAGGTACCAGGCGGCGACGTAGCCCTCGACGCCGGCCGGAGTGCGCACGCGAAGCCACTGGCCGTGTTCGCCCACCTTCGACCGCACGTCCTCCTCAGATTCGAGGGCCTCCAGCACCTGCTCGTGGTACACCTGCGTGAGCGGGGGCAGCCCGGTCGAGGGTGTCTGCCGCACGCGCAGGTAGCCCAGCTCGGGGCTCACGACCTCCACCTTCGGCACCGTGACCTTGGTCAGGTCAGGCTCGACAATCGCGCCCAAGGGGCAGGCGTGGATGAGCGGCAGCAGATCGTCGTTGATCACGGCGGCGGTGAAGACACTGAAGAAGGTCGGACCGTAGGTCGCCAGCCGGTCGAGCCAGATCTGGAACTCAGCCGGTGGCATGCGCACGCGACCGTACTCGTCGTGGTATGGCCCCAGGACCGGATACATCGGCGGCCGATACCCCCAGCGGCGGCACCAATACGTGTAGTGGCCGTAGGTCCACTCGTCAATCACGCGCCGCGCTTGCTGTTCGGGAGGCACGTCGCTGCCGGGGGCGAAGTAGGTGCCGTAGGACATGGGCATCAAGCCGCCCTGGCAGTATTCGTTCATCTGGTCGTAGGGCAGATCACTGTGATGGGTGATATTGGGAAAGGAGCAGTTGTAGAGGCGGTCCAGGTCTAGCGCCGCCTCGCGCAGGTAACGGCCCAACTGCTCAGCCTGCCCGAAGCGGTTCCGGCACTTGTCCGCCTCGGTGTCGAACACGAAACCCTGGAAGCCATCGCGAAAGGCCCGCACGGCGACCTGGGCCTCCGCCCGCGTGTCGTCCAGCAGCATGAACGTCCACGCGATGGGCGTCAGGCCCGCCGCCATGATCTTCCGGGCGACCTGGGCCATCCCCGGGTAGTAGTCGGCGCCTTGTCCGACCTTGTAGATGATGTGGGTCGCGCCCATCCGGGGTGCGATCTCAAGCGCCCGATCGAGTTCCTTCAGCCTGTAGGCCCACAAACCCTTGCCGCGTAACATCGCCTGCCTCCTTATCTCCTGTGGATCGTTCCAATCCGGCGGATTGTTCCAATCCGTAGTCCCTTTCCACTTGCTTACGTCTGGTGAGCGCCCGCCCAAGGCTTCCGTTCAATGTGATGTATGCAGGGCTTGTCATCCGCCTTGCAGCAGACCATCCAAAAAGATCAAGAAGCGCTCCATGTCAGCACCATAGACCTGTTTCAGGATTTGGGCTTTCCTACGCACCAGTGCCATGCGCTCAGCGTCCAGCCGCAGCCGATAGGCACTGCGAAAGAGATGTCGAAAACGACGCAATTCGTCCAGCGCATCGTAAGCCTCAGCGCTCAGCAGGCGGGGCCGCAGCCCCTCTATATCCAGAGTCATCCGGCGCAACAGATCGGCGTGCCACCCCGCTCGGTCCGAGATTTGATTGCCGAACACCTCAGCAACTCGCTGAAAGATGCTCTCGAAAGCGCAGTAGAGGTTATGCAAATGGTATGCCACGACGATAAGCCGCTCTTCATCAGCCGTCACGGTGTCGTAGCGATTGAGCGCAGCATAGATGTCGGCGATCGCTCCCAGGTCAGCCTGGATGTTCGCTTTCAGCGTCCGAATCTGGGCATCCATAGATCAACTCTCCCTGTTCACGTACAAGAGCTGCAAAGCGCACATCCCGACTGAGGTCCACCAGATCGATCACCCAATCGGGCGCGGCCCGCTCCAACGCTCGCCAGAGGGCGAAATACGCTTCGGCGTCCAGATCCCCGTCGAAAGCAACGTCCACATCTGATGTGGACCGCAACGCCCCGGGACGCAGCACCGAACCGAAGAGATAGGCGCGCCGGACGCGGGGGAAACGCGGCAGGACAGAGTGGGCAGCAACGCGCAAGGCATCAAGAGCGGTCAGTCGCCGCTTTTCTCGCGCCTGGAACTGCTGTTCCTGTCGGGCTTGCAGGTGTGTCCGACAAGCAGCGATGTCAAACTCTGTCCCACTGCTGCACCCCATAACTCAAGACCTCCAGCGGTGCTGAATGGTCACACCCATCGACGAAGAGCATCACGTGGATTGCTCCAATCCGAGTTACTACTCAGCCAAGGTGGGACGCACTTGGTTTTCGTTCGAGAGTTCGACTTCCAGGACTTACATACGCTGTTTTCGAGCCAGGAAGTGCGTCCCACCTGAGTAGTAACCAATCCGATAAGATTATAGTATGGATAGGTAAGCAATGCAACTTCCCGCTAGCAGCTGCGATATGCTTCGCGGCGGTGCATCACGCGCAGGATGACGATGGTCCTTGAGCCCTCGTCCACATCGTAGAACACGCGCCAGTCGCCCAGGCGCAGGCGATACTCTCCAATGGCCGGATGGCGCAGCCTGCGGGCGGCCGGCGGCCGAGGGTTCTGCCTGGGTACCTGTACAGCCACCCAGACGCGCTCCATGATGGGGCGATCCAGGCGGTCCAGATCCTTTCGCGTGCGAGTACCGGCCAGTACCAGGCGGTACTCACCCATCGTTGCGGCGCTCGTTCACGTAGTCTTCGAAGGGGATGCCCTCACCGGCGGTTTAAGCCGCCCTCGCTTCGGCGACGCGGGCGATGTGCTCGGGATTGGAGAGCAGGGCCAACTCTTCCTGCATCTCCTCGTACTCCTCAATGCTCACGATGAGGGCTTGGGGCTTGCCGAAGCGCGTGAGGATGTACGGGGTCCGACTCTCCCTGACCTCCTCAATGACACTCTTCAAGCGCCGCTGAGCCTGTTCCATCGTGACCGTCTTGGTCAGATCAATCATCGCCATCCTCCGGTAGAGATGCTGCCCAAGCGAGGCCGGGCAAGTTCCGAGGGGCGCACCTCAAGTTAAGGGGCTTACTCGGATGAGGCATGTGCGCACCCACGTTGAGCGTCCAACAACCCGCCAGGTCTTGAGAATTATATAGACTACTACATAACTTGTCAAACAATAGGGAGCGGTGAAGACGCCGATCGGGGGTGAACCCAGCAACTCTCACCGGGAGACGTGCGGGCTACCCCGCTGGTAGAAGCGCCAGGGAGCGGTCAGCGCCGCCCCATCCCCCCGCACGCCGACCCGGGGGCCGGTGGCGACGGCTTCGTCCGGCAGGTAGGCGTCTGCCTCCAGGAACAGGAGGGCGTCGGGTGTGCACAGGTCAGCGCCGTCGAAGCGGCGGTCAACGTCCAGCGCCTGGCACAGGCGGGCCGGACCGCTGGTCAAGGGCAGGTCAGGACGCCCGCCGCGCAGCGCGCGCATCCTGTCCACACCCTCCAGCGGCTCCAGCGCGCGGACGAGGATCGCGGCCGGGAACCCCTCCCGCTCGGTGACGACGTTGAGGCAATTGTGCATGCCGTAGATCAGGTAGACGTAGGCATGACCAGGCGGGCCGTACATCGGCGCGTTGCGCCGGGTGCGCCCGGGGCGGGCGTGGGAGGCCTGGTCGGCCTCGCCGACGTAGGCCTCTACCTCGACGATGCGACCGGCGAGCCTGGCGCCGTCCAGGACGCGCACCAGCCGCTGGCCGAGCATCTCACGGGCAACGGTGAGGGTATCGCGGGCGAAGAAATCGCGGCTCAGGCGGGACATCACTGCTGGTGCGCACCACCCTGGGGCAGCATACGGATGCGGACTTTGTCAGCCTGCAAGACGACGAAAGCGCCAATTAATCGCTCCCCTTGCTGCCTAAGCAGGTGCCGCAACCGTGGGGTCTTCAAGGCACGGTCAGCAATGTCAAAGCGCAACAGGACAATCCCGTGCGTAGGTTCTCTGAGACGGTGTACCAACTCTCCGAAGTCCTTGTCCTCAGTAAGCAACACCCGCCCCTCGGAGAACGCGCAGGGCAGAAGCACTTCATCGGTCACACCACGCAACAACTCTGCGGCATAGAGCACATCGTGCCCGTCTCCGCGCAGGGCGTCCACGAGACCCGCATCGCAGCACTCATCGGCCAGGAATCTCACAGACGTTCTCCACTGGCGAAGACAATCTCTTCCTGGGCCAGATAATCGGCCGCGAAAGCAGCAGCCGCGTATATGTCATCCGGTGTCAGGTGTGGATGGTCGGCCAGGATTTCGTCGATCGTCATCTCTCCGGCCAGTTTGCGGAGGATGTGCTCTACGGTGATGCGCGTACCCCTGATAACCGGCTTACCGAACATGATCGCTGGGTTAATCTCAATGCGGTCGTGGGTCATTACACACCTCCCTACCCGGTCCTGATTGAATGCACTTCAAGGACATGTGAGATTATAGCACACAAAACACGAGAACGGGAGAAAGACCATGGATCACGAGGCTATCAGTGCAGAGAATCTACTGCGCGACATCTATCAGGCAGAAGCAACACGGCGCTGGTTCGAGCAGCAACATGGCCAATATCAAGCAGTGGGCCGCATGTTCCCCCTGGACAGGGAGGCGAATATGCCGCCGAAACAGAGCACGGCAAACACGACAAACGCCATCCTGAGACCAACCAGGAACGCTCCGTAGTGCTGGGGAGTGATCTGTACCTTCCCGACGGTGAGGGCAAGGATCAGCGTGGCCACTCCCATACTGAGCATCATGCCGGTCGACCGCATGGTGCCGAGCGTGGCGGAGGCGACGCCGAAGAACTGCCCCTCTACCGAACTCATCACCGCGTTGACGTTAGGAGACGAAAACAGGGCATAGCCAAAGCCGAGGATCGCCTGGTAGGCAACGATCAACCCCAGTGGTGTGCCGCTCCCGAGGGAAGCGAGCAGCAACAACGCGACGACCATGAGGCCCATACCCGCCGACGCAAGGGTCCGCGCCTCGATCCTATCCGACAGCCGGCCCGTCAATGGCGAGAAGACGGCCATCATCGCCGGTTGCACCACCAGTACCAGTCCCGCGCTCTGAGGGCTGAGGTCCTTGATGTATTGCAGGTACAGGCTCAACAGAAAACCAATGGCAGAGGTGGCGCTGTAGTGGATCAGGGCCGCCAGGTTGGAGAAGACGAAGACCCGGTTGCTCCCAAACAGGCTCACGTCCAGAATAGGGCTGTCCGCCTTCGTCTCCCACCAGCCAAAGGCCGCCACACCCGCCACACCTCCCAAGACCATCCACGCCCCCCCCACCTCAGGCAGCAGCGAAAGGCCGTACATCATGGCCGCAAGGGATATGGCACACACGATGGAGCCGATCCAGTCGAACGCTTCTCCCGCCGCCCCGATCCACTCTCCCTTGAGGCCCCAGAACACGAGACCGATGATGATCAGGCCCAGGGGTACGTTGACGAGGAACAGGCTCCTCCAACCCAGGCTCTCGGTGAGAAACCCGCCCAGAAACGGCCCCAGCGAGAGACCGGTGTAGGTCGCTGCGACGTTCATCCCCAGCACCCTGCCGCGCTCGCCAGGCGGGAAGACCGAGGTCAGAATCGCCACGCCCGTTCCGAATATCATGGCGCAGCCAACCCCTTGCAGGGCGCGGGACACGATCAGCATGGCGGCGGAGGTGGAGAGCGCACAGAGCAGCGAGGCCAGCGTGTAGAACGCAATACCGTAGGTGAACACCCGCTTCCTGCCGTGCATATCGGCGATTTTGCCGAAGGGGATCAGACACATAGCAACAGACAGTAGATAGGCGCTGGCGACCCACCCCAGGAGGACTGTGTCCAACGAGAACTCCTGCCCGATGACGGGCAGCGCGATATTGACCGAGGAACTCATGAACGGCGCGAGGAATGAACTCAACGCAGCGACGACCGTAGCCGACCGCCTGAGGGAAACGTTATCTTCTGGAACCACTTATCTCCTCCACTGATGCTCACCTAAGTCACAACTGCGGGGTGGATCTCCTGCCCAGGTGCAAGACACGCCGGTACGCCCGACAATACGTTTCAGGGAGACCGCCGTACGGGCTGGCGGTCAGGTAGTAGGGGACTGCCTCACCGGCGGAAGCGCGGATCCAGCTCCAGCGTCCACCGGAGCCCCTGCGCCAGGTCCACGCGCGGCTGGTAGTCCAAGAGCCTGCGCGCGAGCGACACGTCGGCGCAGAGGCGTGAGACGCCGCCGCCCTCGGCGGGGCTATGGAGCACTTCCACCTCCCGTCCCGCCACCTCCGCGACTAACGCGGCCAGTGCATTGATACTGGTGTCGTGACCGCTGCCCACGTTGATGATGCGGCGGTCCACGTCGGCAGCCGTAGCGGCCGCCACGAGGGCCTCCGCCACGTCGTCCACGTAGACGAAATCGCGCGTCTGCCCACCGCCGCCGAAGATGACCAGCGACCCGCCCCCCAACGCCTGCTGGAGGAAGCGCGGCACGGCAGGTGGGTGCGCGGGGGGCAGGTTCTGCCCCGGGCCATAGGCGTTGAAAACGCGCAGCACGACCGTCTCGATGCCCCACAGCGCGCCGATGGTGCGCACGTAGTATTCGGCGGCGATCTTGCTCACCGCATAGGGAGACTGGGGGTTGGGAACCTGGTCCTCCCGCACCGGCTGGACGGCCTGCTCGCCGTAGACCGCGCCAGAGGAGGTGAACACGACCCGGCGCACCCCCGCATCCCGCATGGCCTCCATCACGCTGACCGTGCCACCGACGTTGACCTCGTTGTACTCGCGTGGGTAGAGGATGGACTCGGAGACCTGCACCCGGGCGGCCAGGTGGTAGACGCAGTCCACGTCCTGCAGGAGCGTCCACAGTTTGGGCCGGTCGGCCACGTCGCCCCGGGTGAAGAGCACCCGCTCATCAAGCCGGGCCGGGTCGCCGGCACTCAGATCGTCGATCACGCGCACCTGGTTTGCATCGCGGGCCAATCGGTTGGCCAGCGTCGCTCCCAGGAAACCGGCTCCTCCAGTGACGAGAAAAAGCATGGTGAACTCCAAGGGAATGACAAATGAGCAAATCTGCGAATCAGCAAATCGGCAAATCGGCAAATCAGCGAATCAGCAGATGGACTGTGGACGGGCTGCGGGGTATTATAGCACAGTCTGCCAGAAACAGGGCAATGGCGAATGGGCCTCGCTGCGGTTGGGGCGCGGTTGCCGCGCCCGGTCGTTGACAGTCCGCGACAGTCGGAGTATACTAGCCGCTCTGGAGCGCCAACCCATGACCACAGACACCGACCCAACCGAAGGACACAAGTCAACGTCGTTGCCCATGCGCCGGGTCGTGCGTACCTGGTGGCCGTTGGCCGCCAGTTGGCTGTTGATGGCTGCCGAGGGCCCTGTGATGAGCGCCGTCGTGGCGCGGCTGGCCGACCCGGAGATCCATCTGGCGGCCTGGGGTGGCATCGTCTGGCCGCTAATTCTGCTCATCGAATCGCCCATCATCATGCTCTTGTCGGCCTCGACTGCGCTGAGCAGGGATTGGGACTCCTACGTGCGCGTGCGGCGCTTCATGATGCGCACGAGCGCGATACTGACCGCGTTGCACGCGCTGATCGCATTCACGCCGGCGTACTACGTCGTCGCGGTGCAGTTGATCGGCGCGCCGGCGGAGATCATCGAACCCGCCCGCATGGGCTTGATGATCATAATCCCCTGGACGTGGTCCATCGCCTACCGGCGCTTCAACCAGGGCGTGCTGATCCGCTTCGGCCACTCACAGGCCGTGGGCCTGGGAACGATGCTCCGGCTCAGCACCGACGTATTGGTGCTGGCGGCTGGCTACCTGATCGGCACGATTCCCGGCATCGTCGTCGCGACGAGCACTATCGCGGCCGGCGTCCTCAGCGAGGCGATCTACGCCGGGCTGCGCGTGCGGCCCGTGCTGCGCCGCCAGCTCAAGTTGGCAGAACCCGCAGCACAGCCGTTGACCTTCCGCGCCTTTCTGCAGTTCTACGCACCGCTGGCCACGACCGCGCTGATGAACATGCTGGCCCAGCCGCTCAGCAGCGCCGCCATCAGCCGCATGCCAGGTGCGCTGGACTCGCTGGCCACGTGGTCTGTCGTCGGCAGCTTCATCTTCCTTCCGCGCAGCCTGGGCTACGCATTCAACGAGGTCGTCATCGCAATGCTGGACAAGCCCCGTGCAACACGCACGCTGCGCCGCTTCGCGATGGTATTGGCCGCGGTGACGAGCCTCGCCTTGCTCGCCGTGGCAGCCACGCCACTGGCGTCGTTCTGGTTTGAGCGCGTATCGGCGCTCAAGCCGAGGCTGGCCGCGCTTGCGAGCCGGGGGTTGTGGGTAGCGCTGCCGCTGCCCGCGCTCAGTGTGCTGCAGAGCTGGTACCAGGGCACGATTGTGCACAGCCAGCGCACGCGTGGTATCCCGGAAGCGGTGGCGGCGTTCCTGCTCGCCGGCGGCGCAGTCCTGTGGGGAGGCGTGGTCTGGGGCCAGGTGACGGGCCTGTACGTCGGCCTCGTGGGATTGACGGTCGGCGTCCTGGCACAGACAGCCTGGCTGTGGTATCGCAGTCGGCCGGCGATGCAAGTCACTCAGGCGCGGGACGAGGCGCCGTCCACCGTCTGAGCGGAGCGAGACGCAATGGCCCCGGATCCCCACACCCAGGCAGACGCCGCGCACCGTCCAGATGCGCTCGCCCAGACAACCGCGGGCGCGCCCGTTGCCGGCTTCCTCAGGCGCGAGCTGCCGATCGCCTTCCTGGCCCGGACGACCGTAAACACGCCGTTCCGCATCATCTACCCCTTCCTGCCAAGCATCGCGCGCGGCCTTGGGATCTCGGTGATGGCAGCCGGCGGGCTCACCTCGCTGCGCTTCATTGCAGGACTGGCCGCCCCCCTCCTCGGACCACTGGCAGACCGCTACGCCCGCCGCCGGGTGATGGAGGTCGCGCTGCTGCTCCTGGCAGTCGCCAGCCTGGTGCTGGGCAGCGCCGGCACGTTCGCCGCCGCCGCGATCGCGTTCGCCATCTACGGTCTCGCCAAGGCGCTCTACGACCCGGCCGTGCACGGCTACCTGGGCGAGGCCGTGTCCTACCAGAAACGCAGTCGGGCCGTCGGCTTGCTCGAACTCTCCTGGTCGTGCGCGCTACTGTTCGGCGGGCCGATCGCCGGGATTCTGATCGAACGGTTTGGCTGGCGCGCCCCATGGGCCGTCCTGCTCGTGCTCGGACTGGCGGGCCTCGGGCTCACGCGCGCGGGCCTGCCACTCGCCCCACCCCGGCGCGCGCATGCAGACGACAAGCAGTCCGCTGTCACGCTCGCCGCCGCAGTAGGCACCACCTGGCGCGACCTGCTGCGTCGCCGTTCTGTCGTAGCGCTCCTGATCACAGCCGTGCTGCTCACGCTGGCAATCGAGGTCCCGTTCATCATGTACGGCGAATGGCTGGAAGCGACGTTTGGACTGAGCCTCACCAGCCTGGGGATCGCGTCCATCGTCGTCGGGCTCGCCGAAGCCACCGCCGAACTCGGCTCGGCCGCGCTCACCGACCGGCTGGGCAAACGGCGCAGCGTGCTGGCGGGGCTCCTGGGGCTGGCGGCCAGCCTGATCGCGCTGCCGTACCTGGCCCGGCTCGGGCTGGTGGCCGCGCTGGCCGGCGTCGCGCTGATGATGCTCACGTTCGAGTTCGGGCTGGTCTCACTCCTCCCGCTGGCGACGGAACTGGCGACCGACGCACGCTCCACGTTGTTTTCTCTCACCCTCATGGCCTTCAGCCTGAGCCGCATCCTGGGCGCGCTGATCGGCGGATGGCTGTGGCAATGGCAGAGCATCGCGCTGCACGCCAGCGTCGGGGCTGCGTGCGCGCTCGCGGCTGCGGCAGTGCTGGCGCTTGGCATAAGGGAGATTCAGACCTGACAGGGCGGAAACCGACCGCTGCGGTCGGCGACATCCGTCGGGAAACCTGTCAGGTCTCCGATTGCAGGGAGGGCCTGATGAACAGGATCACCATATCGGCTGAAGGCATATCTATGCCGGCGGAGTTGAACGACAGCCCCACCGCCCGGCTAGTATGGGAGGCGTTGCCCATCGACGGGACGGCCAGTGTCTGGGGGGATGAGGTCTACTTCGAGATCCCGGTGATGGCCGAACAGGCACCCGACGCCCGCGCCGAGGTCGACGTCGGCGAGTTGGGCTACTGGTCACTCGGCCACGCATTCTGCATCTTCTACGGGCCGACCCCGGCGAGCACGGGCGAGCAGCCGCGGGCCTACAGCCCGGTCAACGTCCTGGGGCGCGTTCTGGGCGATGCAACCCAGTTCCGCGCGGTGCAGGCGGGCGCGAGGGTGCGAATCACGCAGGCGGAGGACGCATAGGGCAACGCGCCGGCGGGAGAGGCACAGCCGCCATCCGAGCTTCACATCCTCACCAGCGCGACAACAGCATCGCCAGAAACGCCGCTCGCTCGGGCAGGCTGGGGATCAGCACGTGTTCGTCGGGCCTGTGGGCACCGTCGCCCAACGCCCCCAACCCATCCAGCGTGGGCACGCCCAGTGCGGCGGTGAAGTTCGCGTCGGATGCGCCGCCACTGCCCCCGGCCTTGAGGGCCATTCCCAGGCCGGCCGCGATCTCCTGAGCCCGGCGGAACGGTTCCACCGTCAGCGGCGACTCCTCCATCGGGGGGCGGCTCAACCGGCCCCGGACGGTGAGACGCGCGCCGGGTAACGCCGGCTGCAATCCCTCGATGATCGTGGCGATGCGTCGCCCCTCTGCCTCCGTCGGCACACGGACGCCCACCCGCGCCTCGGCCCGGTCCGGGACGACGTTGGTGCGCGTGCCGCCCTGCACCCAACCCACGTTGACGGTGGTGCCGGCCTCGTAGTCGGTCATCGCCTGGAGCCGTAGCACCTGATGCGCCAGCTCCTCAATGGCGTTGATGCCTTTCTCGTGGGTAGCCCCGGCGTGGGCGGCCCGGCCCAGCGCGGTGATCACGTACCAGCCAGTCCCCTTGCGCCACAGCTTGAGCGCGCCGTCGGGGCAGGCGGGCTCCATGCAGAAAACGACGCGCGCCCTGGCCGCCTGCGCCTCGATGAGCTGGCGGGAGGTCCGGCTCCCCAGTTCCTCGTCGGAGTTGAAGAGCGCCGTGACCGGACGGCCGGGAAGCAGCTCCAGGTCGCGCAGCCCCTGCAACGCTGCGAGGGCGATGGCTATACCGGCTTTCTCGTCCAGAGCGCCGGGGCCGAACGCCCGCTCTCCTTCGACACGCCAGGGCCGCTCGGCCAGCGTGCCCAGCGGCCAGACCGTGTCCAGGTGACACAGCACCAAGAGACCATCCGCACCGTCGCCCCAGCGAGCCATCAGGTGATCGCCCCGTTGATCCCGGGGAACGACCGTCACACCGGCACCGGCCTCGCGCGCGACCTGGGCAACGAAGCGGCCGATGCGGTCGGTGGCCGGCTTGTCGGTGGTCGGGGACTCGATCTCCACCAACCGCCGGAGCAGGTCGAGGATCTCGTCGGTCCTTTGCGCGAAGTACGTTCTCAGGTCAACCATATTATCCCACCCGTGCCCGCCCTGGCCGATCACCATCGGGCGGCCACAAGGGCCGCCCCTACAATAGCCAATCCAACTGCCATTCCAGTATGTCCTGGGCGGCTTCGGCTGGTGTTCTTCTGGGCGACCACAGGGGGCGGCCCTACAACGGCCAGCCCGGCGCGCCCTGCACGGAATCGGTCGCGGCTGCCGGGCACCGCGACCGAGCGCAGACGAAGACGGACTGTCTCAACCCGAAGAAGACGGATATGCCTGCCTATCCTGCTCCTTCCACTTCCTCGAAAGGGATGAACATCGACGCCGACCATCGCCGACGACAGACGGTCGGGCAGTCGGCTGCGGGCGGGGAAACCCCGCCCCTACTCCCGCGTCCCCTCATCAAGCTCGAGCTGAGCCGCGATGCCGGCCTTGAGCACCTCGTGGAAGAGCGCGGCCCCGTACTGCTCCAATTCGGCCACCACCCGGTCAACCCACTCGTGCTGAATCAGTGCGATGATAGCCGAACTCCCGGGTTTCAAGCTTTCCTGGAGATCGCGCAACGTCTCGTTGGAGAAGCCCATGTCCAGCGCCTCGGCCGCAATCCCGCCGGTGGCTGCACCAGCGACCGCGCCGACGATGACGCCAGGAGGTCCCCCCAGCAAGCCCACCAGGGCGCCGGCAACGGCGCCGAACAACGCGCCCCGGCCCCCACGCACGTCTTCCGTCTCGCGGATGGAGACCTTGCCGTTCTCCTTCTTGATCATCACAGCAGCGTTCAGGATCTGAATCACGCCCTCCCGATCCAACCCCCTCATATCCTTTAGAACCTCGCCGGCCTCGCCTTCGTCGTTGAAGGCAGCCACGAGCAACTCCACCGGACCGGCCATCTCATCTGCCATTTTCGCCCTCCTTAAGCACCTCGGTCTTGGATAGACGCGGGGCTCATTGTACACGTATTCGACCGGCGGGCAAGTGCCATCATTGACACACCATCCTGTCTGCGGTATACTCCCAACCTGTCGGAGCACCTATGACAAAAGACTTCCTCACCGAACTTCTAGAGACGTATTGGTTTGCCCCGCCCGTGGCGTTGTGGCGGGCGGTCGAGCTGCGCGTGGCGGCAGAGGAGCAGTACGAGCGCCCTCTGCTCGACCTGGGATGCGGCGATGGCCTGATCGGGCTGGTGCTCTTCGGCACGCAAGGCTGCGTAGACGTGGGGTTCGATCCCTGGCCAGAGCAACTGGCGCAGGCAGCCCGCTCGGGCGTGTTCCGCCACGTAGACCTGGCCAACGGGCACCACATGCCATACGCCGACGCTTCCTTCGCCACGGTATTCAGCAACTCGGTCTTGGAGCACATCCCCAACGTGGAGGCGGTCGTGCACGAGGTAGGACGGGTGTTGAGACGCGGCGGGCAGTTTATCTTCACCGTGCCGTCCGACGTGTTCCGCCTCCTGCTCGACGGCTACGTCGAGCGGATCGATGCGGGGGACAGGCAAGCGGCCGAAGCCTACGCCGCCGCGGTGGACGCCCGGCTGGCACACCACCACTACCACACGCCCGAAGAGTGGCAGCGCCTGCTGGCGAGCGCCGGAATGACGCTGACGAATGCCCGCTACTACGTCCCGGAGGACGTCGAGCGCCTGTGGGACCGCATGAACAACCGCTACGGCATCGGGCAGCGGCGGACACTGTGGAGCACGCTTGTCTCGCCCCGCCTGCGAGTTCTGGGCTACCAGGCGCTTCTACGCCGCGCGGTCGTGGCGAACCTCTCGCGACGCTGGCGCCCCTACTACGAGATGGACGTCCCGCCCGGCGAGAAGGGCGGCGGCCTGCTCGTCGTGGCCCGGCGAGAGGCGTAATGGCCCTGGAACCAGCCTTCTCCATCGCGTCCGATGCGTGGGACCGCTTCGTCGCCGGCCACGCACACGCCCACGTCCTCCAGACCAGCCCCTGGGGCGCGCTCAAGTCGCAGTTCGGCTGGGTCGCCGAGCGGGCCGGACTGATCCACGGGGGCAAGCCGGTCGCCGGCGCCCAGGTACTCTACCGGCAACTGCCGGCCAGGCTGGGCCGCCTGGCCTACGTCCCCAAGGGACCAGTGGTGACATGGGACAACGAAGAGCAATTGGGGGAGTGCCTGGCCCTTCTCGACCAGGCTGCTCGCGCCCAGGGGGCCATCGCGCTGACGATCGAGCCCGACCTGCCCGACGAGACCACCCACCGCGAGCGAATGCGCGCGCTGGGGTTTCGCCCCTCGCCTCTCGACAGCGTCCAGCCCCGGCGGACCATCGTCGTCGACGTCTCCCCCGAGGAAGACGCCATCCTGGCAGCGATGAAGTCGAAGACGCGCTATAACGTGCGGCTGGCGGGCCGCAAGGGTGTGGTCGTGCGGGAGGCGACCGAGGCCGACCTGCCCGCGTTCAACCAGCTCATGGCGGCCACCAGCGAGCGAGATCGCTTCGGCGTCCACGCCCCCGGCTACTACGAGGCAGCCTACCGACTGTTCGTGCCTCACAACCGGGCCCGGTTGCTGCTGGCCGAAGTGGCGGGGGAAGCAGTGGCCGCGGCTATGGCCTTCGCATTGAGCCCGCGGTCGTGGTATTTCTACGGCGCGTCGAGCGACGCCCACCGCGAGAAGATGCCCACCTACCTGCTCCAATGGGAGGCCATGCGCTGGGCCAAATCGTTGGGGTGCACCACCTACGACCTGTACGGCGTCCCCGACGAGGACGAGGCGGTGCTGGAGGCGGAGTTCACACAGCGGCACGACGGACTGTGGGGCGTCTATCGCTTCAAGCGCGGATTCGGCGGGCGGCTGGTGCGCAGCCTGGGCGCGTGGGACCGGGTCTACGCGCCGGCACGCTATCGGCTGTATCGCCGGATGCTGGACGCTCGCCGCTGGATCGTGAACGCCCGGCGGCAAACATGACGTCACCCCGCACGCAGCATGCAGCACGCAACACGCGACACGAGCGCCACGTCACGACCCCGGCCTCGCAAGAGCAGTGGACCACAGCGCTGACCAGCCTGCCCCAGCCTCACGTCCTCCAATCCTGGGAATGGGGCGTCTTCAAGTCCCGCTACGGCTGGCAGCCGGCGCGCTATCTGTGGATCGAGGGCGGCCGTCCCTGCGCGGCCGCCTCGGTCCTGTCCAGGCGGCCGGGACGCCGTCACCCCTACAAAGGCGCCATTCTGATGGCGCGCCGTCACCCCCACAAAGGCGCCATTCTGATGGCGCGCTGGCCCGCGGCGGTCATGTACGCGCCCAAGGGCCCGGCGCTGGACTACGGGGACGGCGCCCTCCTGGAGCAGGTGCTGGCCCACCTGGAGGCCAAAGCCCGGCGGGAGCGGGCGCTGTTCGTCAAGATAGACCCGGACGTGCGCGCAGACACCGAGATAGGCAGAGCAGTCGTGGAGATGCTGCAACGTCGCGGATGGCGTGCCTCCCGCGAACAGGTCCAGTTCCGCAACACGATGCTTCTCGACCTCGCGCCCAGCCCGGACGATCTCCTGGCAGCGATGAAATCGAAGTGGCGCTACAACGTACGGCTGGCCACGCGTAAGGGCGTGCGGGTGCGCAGGGGGACGGCCGCCGACCTGCCGCTGCTGTACGCGATGTACGCCGAGACCGCGGCCCGTGACGGCTTCGTCATCCGCCCGGAGGGCTACTACCGGGACGCGTGGGGCGCGTTCATCGAGGCCGGACTGGCGCAACCGCTGATCGCGGAGGTGGACGGCGAGCCGGTGGCCATGGTGCTCATCTTCCGTTTCGCGGCACGGGCGTGGTACATGTACGGCGCATCCCGCGCCATCCACCGCGACAAGATGCCCAACCACCTCTTGCAGTGGGAGGCCATGCAGTGGGCGCGGGAGCAGGGCTGTAGCACCTACGACATGTGGGGCGCGCCGGACGTCCTGGACGAGTCAGATCCGCTGTGGGGCGTGTACCGTTTCAAGCGCGGATTCGACGGGGAGTTCGTGCGGCACATCGGGGCCTGGGACTTCCCTGCCTCGCGGATGGGATACTGGCTCTACACCAGCGTGATGCCGCGTGCGCTGGCGACGATGCGCCGGGCGTATTGGCGGCGGACCAGGTGAGGTGCCGGACCTGAGACGGCAAGAGGGTCTCAGGTTTCAGGTTCCAGGTTTCAGGGTTTCCATGGCGTCGTCGTATCGTGGGCCTATGCTCGCCCAGTCGAAGCGGGCGACGAAGGAACGGAGACCGGCGGCACGCTCGCGAGCCCGGTGGGGCTCGGCCAACGCCCCGCGCAGACGCGCCAGGAGCCCATCGAAGTCCTCGTACAGACACGCGTCGTGACATGACTCGGGTAGCAACTCCGGGTAAGCCAGGCGGCGGGGCAGTATGGGGAAGCAACCGCAGTACACCGCCTCGACGACGGCGACGCCGAAGAACTCGTGGAGCGCCGTGCTGACGACCAGGTCAGCCTGGCGCAGCAGGTTCGCGTACTGCACCGGGTCGGCGTAGCCGAAGTGAATCACGCGCGCTCCCAAGCGCTCCCGGGCGGCCTCGAACTCTGGCGCGGACTGGCGGTGGCTCTTGCCCGCCAGCGCGACGCGGAAATTGGGGCCTCTACCCTCCTCGGCATCCTCGGCCAGGGCGTGCAGCGCGCGGAAGAGCGTCTCCGGGTCCTTGTCGTACTCCCAGCGCTGGTTCCACAGGATGAGCGGCGGAGAACCGGGCGCGGTCCCCGTGACCTCCTGGGATGCCGGGACGCGATCGAACCTCTGCAGGTCGCAGCCCACGGGCAGCACCTCCGCCTTGGCCCTCACCTCGGCGATGCGATGGACGTGCGAGCAGTCCGGGAAAAGCTTGAGCAGGCGCGGGAGTTCCTCGAACCAGTCCGCCAGGTGATAGCGCGAGTTGAAGAAGACACGGTCGGCGGCGAGCATCGAGAGCCAGTTGATCATGCCATAGGTCAGATCGCGCGTCTCGCCGGGGGGACAGGGATAGGTCAACTGGTTCTCGTGGCAATACAGGGCTGCCGGGACTCCGGAAAGGAAATCGCGTGTCAGGCCCAGGAAGGCAGGCAGGTTGAGCATATCGGAGGCCAGGACCAGATCAGGGCGCGCAGACAGAGAGCGGGCCTGCTCGGCCAGGGTGAGCGCCCCACCCTGCATGCGCCACTTCCAGAAGCGGGCCGGCAGGGTGAGCAACGTCACGTCGTGACGGCTGCACGCGGCATATCCTTTCGCCCAGGCGCGGTGGCTGCCGCCGCAATAGGGCTCGAGCAGCAGAATCCTCATCTATGCATCAAGGTCCAAAGCCCAAAGCACAAATCCGAAATCCCAAACCCCAAATCCCAAGGCTCAGTTCCAGCAGCGGTGTGTTCGTCGCGAGGATTATACCACGCCTAGAAATGTATGATATAATGGGAGTCAACAGAGCAGTTGACACGCACGGCAAGGAAGGGCATCGCGTCCAAAGCATCGCGCCTGGCGGAAGGCACGAAAGGAAAGGGGAGCCATGTCTGAACGGGAGTACTACAAGGACGAAGAGAAAGACGTAGAGAAGAGAGAGAAGGACGAGGAAAAGCAGGAAAAGGAAGAGAAGACGTGGGAGGAGAAGTGGCGCCGTGACCCCCTCGGCGTGGTCGTGTGGGCCGTCATCCTCATCTGGGCCGGGGTGGCACTGCTGGCAGACAACCTGGGATTACTGGCCCAGTTCGAGCAATTGGACATGTGGGGCGTCATCCTGGTCGGAGCCGGGGTGATCGTGTTCCTGGAGGTGATCGTCCGCCTGCTCGTGCCCGCCTACCGGCGATCCGTAGGAGGCACACTGATCTTCGCCGCCGTACTGGTGGGGGCCGGGTTGGGGAACATGTACGGCTGGAACGTGGTCTGGCCGGCGATTCTGATCGCCATCGGGCTGTCGATCCTCCTGCGCGCCCTGTTCCCGCGCTTCTGAGGCCAAAGGCTACCTCAGACGTCGGAAATACGCGATACACCAAGAGCACGCGATCTCCAGGCTCGCGTGCCACGGGCCTCACCCGGGTATCGTCTCAATATGTAGGGGCGAACCCTCGTGGTCGCCCTCTTGGACAAGTACAAGACCTGCCCCCTACCCCGATCTATTGCGAAGACACTCGCCCGGCTACAGCCGGCCCAGGTTTGGCGTCATAAACTCGTCCCAGGCGTAGCGCAGCGGGGTCCACCAGCGGTCGCGGCCAATGCAACGGTAGTAGGGCGACCGAAGCGCGAGGATCACGTCGCCGATCTCGTAGCGCGGCAGTGTCGGCGTCGACACGATCAGCCGGCCTAACTCACCAGGCCGCATCTCGTACAGCATCTTGACGCCCGACCTCGTCTGCACCTCGAAGAAGAACAGCGTAATTGGGCATCCCAACCGGCGGTGCTCGTGGGCTGGTTCCTCAACAACTTTACCCGCTCGGGAGGCATAAGCGAGGAGTTCGGCTGGCGGGGGTATGCGCTCCCGCGACTCCAGGCCAGATGGAATGCTTTGGTCTCTAGCATCGTTCTGGGCGTAGTCTGGACTGTATGGCACTTGCCCCTGTGGTTCCTGGCGGGTTCTTCGCAACAGGGGTCATCCTTTTGGCTGTTTCTAGCCAGCCTGGTTCTGACGTCCGTCCTGTATACGTGGCTCTTTAACAACGCCAAGGGCAGTATCCTGGTAGCCGTGGTCTTTCACGCGGTGGGGAACACGGTGACCCAGATGTTTCCCGGTTCGACATCCAACCTGTTCTACTGGTTGGTGCTTGGCCTGACTGTAGTGCTCGTCGTGGTGATCTATGGCCCCAGGAGTCTCGTCCGCGAACGTCGAGAACCTGCCTCGGCGCCAGCAGCGCAAGCGAACAGGAAAGGAAGGTGAAAAGGGCGGTCAACCCCCTCTGTGGTACTGGTTGAATCCCCTCTCCGGACTCGTGTGCTTCAACCGGGCACATTGTATACTGGGTGCAGTGTTTCCGTGCACTTGGCGTCTAGGAAGGAGGACGATCATGGAAGACACGAGTACACGAATGCAGCACCCAGGCTCTGCCCTGTTCGGATTTTGGCGGCGCGTGCCCGTCGCGATCCGCGCCATTGTTACAGGGTTCCTGGTCGCAGAGATAGGCATCACCACCTGGACGACAAGCCTGATTCTCATCCCTGGGATCTGGCCGCTGGTTATTATGGGCGGCGTATTGTGGGCCTTCTGCGCGCACTTTAGCGGGAGCTGGTGGCCCAAGGCCACGGCAGAGAGCAGGCGAGAGCGTTTTCGCGCAGTGAGATTGCCGAGGGCTGTATGGACGTGGAGCTTGGCGGCGGCGATGCTCTTTGTGGTTGTCTCACAGTCCAGCTTCGTGCTGACATTTCGTATCGTCGAGTTTCCCGCCGAATTGTTCGCCCAGGGATTCGGTTTTGACGACATACCGCTCTGGGCCGCCTGGACGTTCATCGTCATGTCTGCGTTGGTGGCAGGCATCTGTGAAGAGATCGGCTTTCGGGGATATATGCAGGTCCCTTTGGAGAAGCGCTACGGCCCCGGAGTGGCGATCGCGATCACGTCGCTCATGTTCCTCCTGCTCCACCTCAACCAGGCGTGGGCGCCGCCGCTTCTCTTGCATCTCTTTGCACTGGGCGCGCTGTTTGGGATTCTGGCCTATGCCGCGGGCTCGTTGATCCCGAGCATCATTGCCCATGCGGTCACGGACGTATTCAATTTCGCGTACTGGTGGTCGGACGTGGCGGGCAAGTTTGATATGCGGACGCTCGCCGAAACGGGGATCGATGTCCACTTCGTCGTGTGGTCATTCGTCTTTGGGGCCTCCCTGGTGTTGTTCTTGTGGGCCACTCACAAGGCCAACGTGGCCCGCCAATGGATGGCGGACTGACGGACCACGTTTTGCCAAGCGATCTCGTTCCCTTATAATACGTCTGTGGACATTCACGCTCTTCTCTCGAACCGCTTCCGCCAGCTTCGCTGGAAGCTGACGCTGAGCTATACCGGCGTGACCGTAGCCACACTGCTGGTCATGGAACTGGTCCTCTATGGGTTATGGATCGGCGGGCTCGCGTATCTGATCAACAGCGGCATCCTGCCGGCGCAACTCATCGAGTCGACCGTCGTCGACTACGCATGGGAATTACGGCCCTACCTGACTGCATCACCACCAGACTATGCGGGCGTTGCCAACTGGCTTAATCGCATCAGACCCGGACCTGGCTCAATAGGGTTCAACATCGACGAAACGGATGGGCTGCTGGTGGTCGGGCATGATGGTCTGTTGCTGGCCGCAAGCCCATCCGATTTCGTGGCATCCGGTGCCATCGGTCAACCGCTCGATCCACGAACCTTTCCCGGATTGGCGGAGCCCCTCCGGGCTGCGCTGGCAGGCCAAGAGAATACAGAATGCCTGCACACGATCGTCAGACCAGACAATCAATTAGTGGTGGCCGCGCCGATATGGGACGCCGATCACGAGCGCGTCCTGGGGGTGTTGGCTGGATTCATCGCACTTCCCACGGCGATGGCACGTCTGCGCGAGCTGTTCCAGATCCTTGGCCTCAGCCTGTTGCCCCTGACACTGATCGCCGGACTGATCGGCACGGTCTTTGGTTCCCTGGCTGCACGCGGCCTGGTACACAGATTCAACCGCCTTGCCACGGCTACCCTGGCGTGGAGTCAGGGCGATTTCACCGTGTTTGTCGACGACCCAACGGGAGACGAGCTAGGACAGTTGGCCCAACGCCTCAACCACATGGCCCATCAACTCCAACACCTGCTGGATACACGCCGCGAATTGGCCATAGTGGAAGAGAGAAACCGGTTGGCGCGCGACCTGCACGACAGCGTCAAGCAGCAAGCCTTTGCGGCGGCAGCCCAACTGAGCGCGACAAAAGCGCTGCTCAAGCGCGACCCGCAGGCGGCAGAGCCTCACGTCGAAGAGGCCGAGCGTCTGACCTACGAATTGCGGCAAGAATTGACTCATCTCATCCAGGAACTGCGTCCGGTGGCGTTGCAGGGCAAAGGGCTGGCCGTCGCGGTACGCGAGTATGCCACAGACTGGTCGCGGCAGAGCGGGATCGAGCTAGAGGTACGCGTCCAGGGGGAGCGATCGCTCCCCCTGGACATCGAGCAGGCAGCATTCCGCATCTTGCAGGAAGCGCTGGCCAACATTGCCCGTCACAGCCGAGCTCGCAGCGCCGAGATCGATCTGATCTACACCGGGCTCGATGTAACGTGTACGATCCGCGACGACGGGATCGGATTCGACCCCGACAAAATGCGAGACGGTTTCGGACTGCGCTCGATGCGGGAACGGGCAAGCGCGCTTGGAAGCACGCTCGAGGTCGAGAGCGTGACCGGCAAGGGAACGTGCCTCTCGTTCACCGTATCCGTCGGCGAGTCGCTGGAAAGCAAGGAGAAGTATCTTGAGTAATCCCACCACAGTCCTGCTCGTGGACGATCACGAGATCGTGCGCCGAGGGGTGCGGGCGTTTTTGGAGACCTGCGATGAATTTGTGATTGTCGGAGAAGCCGAAACGGGTGCCCAGGCAGTTCAATTAGCAGAGGAGCACGTCCCCGATGTGGTACTGATGGACCTCATCATGCCCGGCATGGACGGCGTGGAGGCAACGCGGCAGGTCAAGAACATCAGTCCGCGCACACAAATCGTCGTGCTGACCTCGTATCACGAGGACGAGCACATTTTCCCGGCCCTGCAAGCTGGTGCGCTCTCATACGTCCTCAAGGACGTCAAGATGGAAGAGCTGGCCGAGGCCGTCCGAAAGGCGGCTCTCGGCGAGCCTACACTGCATCCTCAGGTGGCAGCGCGCGTCATCCAAGAGCTGCGCGGCGCCAGAAAAGACGCGCTGAACCCATTCGTTGATCTGACCAACCGCGAGATCGAGATTCTCAGATTGATCGCCAATGGGTTGAACAACAGCGCAATTGCCAGGCAACTGATCATTAGCGAGTACACCGTCAAGGGGCACGTCAGCAACATCTTGAGCAAGTTGCACCTCGCCGACCGGACACAGGCCGCCGTCTATGCCTGGCAAAGAGGCATCGTCCGCCGCAGCTAGACCTTCCTACCAGAAGTTCTTGGGGTAGTATCTGGCACCAGCCAGACAGATCGATTCATAATTGCCCCAGGTTGAGCGTCATGAACTCGTCCCAGGCGTAGCGCAGCGGGGTCCACCACCGGTCCCGGCCAATGCAACGGAAGTATGGTGGGCGGAAGGCCAAGATCGTATCCCCGATCTTGTAGCGCGGCAGGATGGGGGTTGAGACGACCAGGCTGCCTATCTCACCGGGCCGCATCTCGTGCAACATCTTGACGCCCGACCTCGTCTGCACCTCGAAGAAGAACAGGTCGTAGTTGGGCACCCAGGCCCGGCGCTCGTCGCGCTGCTGGCCGAACATACCCTCGGTGGTGCCGTATATCTCCCGGATCGTGACCGGCCCGTAGAGCGCGGTGAGCGCCGGCTTATAGCGCGTGTTGATGCCTGGCACGCTGCCCAGCGTCATGATCTGGGTTCGCCACAGGTCCTTGGGATAGACGCAGTGGGCCCGCCGCAGGTAGCGGGCGAAGCGCTCGGCGGTCGGCGCGACGCCGCCCACCAGCGTGACGTTCTCGTCCTTGCACTTCTCGTAGGCCAGCTCGAAGCGCGCCTCCCAGTCCCGGACGGTCTTGCCCCCACCCAGCGCGTCTATGTCGTCCTG
>Ga0180431_10000271_pt1 | contig 74329 bp, 113 predicted proteins | sample SS_ome_11_FD_132459 | JGI IMG/M metagenome (GOLD analysis project Ga0180431, IMG submission 132459) | Hypersaline lake sediment archaeal communities from the Salton Sea, California, USA - SS_1_MS_1 metaG | ecosystem: Environmental > Aquatic > Non-marine Saline and Alkaline > Hypersaline >...
AGATGGCACGAATATAGAAGTAGTGGTATTTTCTGAACCCGATTGGGATATGTTAAGAGAAGTTGGAGAAGAAGAAGAAATCAAAGAACAAGATTGGGATGAATTTGTTCTTGATAGAGAAGAAGAATTTTATCAAGAAGGCAATGGAGAAGTTCATGTCATATGGGCAGGGGCTTTGGATTTCACAGGAACAGAAAATGAATTTGCAGGTAGGTATCCAGAATTGAACGAGTATTTGAATCTTGGAGATTTATCTGGAACATGGGTTGTAGAAGATATGCCACATGAATTAAAATATCATGCAGAAAAAATGCCACAAGGTCATTATAAAGTAGTTGCAGAAGATAAATCAGGTAGATATAGGATAGGATATACAAGCGATCCAGAAGCAATGATTAGAGAAACAGCGAAGGGTTATGACATTAGGAAGGTTAGGTGATTAAAATGGCAGGAAAAGGAAGCGGTTGGCATGGAGAATCCCGAAGGCATTCTCTTGCAAGGAAAGGCGTAAAGACAACTCCACAAGGGGCAAGAATGAAAACAGTTCCGAAAGGAAGGATTATAGATGCCTATGGCATTAAGTTTGATGCACATGGGCAACCAATGGTTGCCGAAGGCATATTGGGAGATCTTTGGGATAAGGCGAAATCCACGATAACACAATCCAAATTAACACAGAAGATAAAGGATGTTGGTGGCACGATCAAGCAGAAAGTAACTGGCGTAGGTCAAAAAATAAAAGAAACTGGCGCAAAGATAAAAGAGAAGGTAACACCATCAAAAGATAAGGTAAAAACATCAACGGTGAAAGCGGATCATCCAATGAGAAGGGGGATGGAAATTCCCAAAGAAACACCGAAAGGTAAGCATCCAGCAAGGAGAGAGAACGAAGCATTAGCCAAGCAGATGGATAAGGTTGAAAGACAAAAGATAAGTTCAACAGAAGAAGAACTTGAACAAGCATCCCATTTCGGCAGGAAACCGAGCAAGGAAGAAGTAGATATAGATAACAAGGGCAGGGTTGGGGCATTAAAATCCAAGATTGCTTCGGAAGAAAAGAAAGTTCCGAGAGAGCAACTTACCGATATGCCAGAAGAAGTCTTTGAAAGCCCTGATGCCGATTCATTGATAGCCATTGCAGAAAATAGTGAAAAACTGATAGATTACAAGAATGAATTACAGTATGACATCAACATGATAAAGACAGAAGCGAAGCGATTGAAAAAGCGGTTTGAAACTGATGAACGGAAAGAGATTGCGGATTTGAATGCTGACAGGGATAAAGCAAGGGCAAATTTCAAGAAGTTCAAAGATAATATAAAAATGAGTGGCATGGATGAAAGCAAGGCGAAGCACAAAACCCAATCTAAATTGAATGAGTTAAAGCAAGAGTTTGAGCAAAGGAAGGTAGAGATTGGGGCATTAAAAATGCGAAATAAGGTTACGATAGATTTCTTAAATGATCTTACTGACGATCTAACAAGGAATGTAGTAAAGATGGATAAGAAAGTCAAGCAAATGACAGCATCAGGGAAGGTGAAGTAATATGGCATGGAAAGGCGAGAGCAGACGGCACAGTTTGGCAAGGAAAGGCGTAAGGACAGCAAAGGGTTGCCCCCAGAAAAAGATGGTGGCAAGGGGCAATGAAGATGATGATCGTAGGGAATACATAAATAGGCAGGTTGCAGAATTTCAAAGGGATTTCTGCCCATATGGTTATCTTGATATAGAACAAGCATTGCTACATTTAGAAGCTTATGGTCATGGTATAGGATACTTGTTTGAAGCACTTGAAGAATTTGTTGAAAGCACAGGTACAGATAGAAATGATGTAGATATTACATGGATAGCATACGATAGCATTCTTCAAGAAATTAGGCAGAAAATAGATTCTGAAATTGGCTTTGACATTATGAATGATGCTGATTATTACGCCTATGGAAATTACATGGCAACATCATACGATTGGAGTTCAGAAGATCAGGAAGCATTGAAATCAGCAATTAAGAATGCAGATATGGAATCAAAACACAACTTGCTTTCGGATGATGATGTAGTAACTTGGCTTTCAGAAGTTGATATTGATATTAAGGAGTTGAGTTAATGGCATGGAAAGGCGAGAGCAGAAGGCATAGTCTTGCCAGAAAGGGCGTAAAGACAGCAAAGCCAAGAATGAGGGCATCAGGGAAGAAAGAATTTGGAAATGCATTATCGCCAGAAGGTAAGGCATTATTAAAATCAGAAGGGTTTTCAGAAGATTACATAATATTCATTTGGAAATCAGAAATGGATTCCCCACCAAATGTTCCACATTACATGACAATTGATTTTGTATTAGATTCTGAAATGAGAAAAGAATACAATGAATTGAGAGAAGATGAAGATGGTATTACTGGAGAATGGTTAAGCCATAATCTTTGGACATTAATAGATAGGGGTTTAGTGGTTGATGTGTATGATGGTATTAATAGCCCCGAAGAATTGAAAGATAAATATGATGATATAGTATTAATTTATGGAAGGGGATAACATGAGTTGGCATAGAGAATCAAGAAGGCACAGTTTGGCAAGGAAGGGCATTAAAACGGCGAAAGGGCATTTCATGGATACAGATGAAGGCAAAAGAGAAATGAGAGAACCATTACACACAGATCCATTTGCCACAGGAGATTCACTTCGGGATTATCTTGATTCTCCAGCAGGAGAAGAATATCTTGAACTGCATTGGGAAAGTTTATATGAAGTTCCATTTAATTCATTTGAAGAAGGCATTCCATATTGGATAGATCATTATGAGAATCTATTGTTAGAAGAAGAAGTATATAGCCGAGAATATACTGATGAATTAATTGAACATGAACTTGGCTATCATGATGGCTATGAGATTGGAGAATACAGAACCTTTGATGGCAAGGATTATTATTATGTTGGAAGCGTTTCGGGTGGAAGTGGAGAATTAGAGTTACAAGCAGATAACGGCGATCTTGTTTATGATGGCATTGGTGATAGTTTCTTCCGCATTTGGAAGCCATTCCCCGAAACATACATTTCATTGGAAGAAGATAGTTATGAATTAATTCATAACCATAAGACAGTTGCAGAAACCGAAAAAATATCTGAAATGAACAATCCAGATAAAGCATTACAAGATTTAAAAAATAGGGCATTAAAGAATGGTTGGAAACTTGAACCTATAATATGGGATGATGCAGAAAATAGATTTGAAAAACAGAAATCAATTCCAAGTTATAAGCCAGATATATATGAAGATATGTTTAATTAGGAGATAAAACATGAGTTGGTGGAAACAAAGCGAAAGGCATAGTCTTGCCAGAAAGGGCATCAAGACAGCACAACAGGGTAAGCCCAAGATCACTAAAGGTATTGCGAATGAGCAAGTGATCAAGCACAAGTTATCCAACAACATTCACAAGAATATTACGGCGTTAGATCGTAAATTGCGTAAGGTAGCCAATCTTGAAAGCCAGAAAGACATTCAAAGGAATCTTGAAGATGCCATGAAGTTGTATGATTCATTAGGCGAAAAGATAAAAAATCACAAGCAACGGTATGGCAATATGCCAGATTGGATACAGCATGATTGGGTTCATAATGAAACATTCGACAAGAACGGCAAGATAAAGAAGCAGATGCAGAAGATGAGGGAATTAGATCCAAAGAACTTGAAGAAAGAGCAGAACAAGATGTGGAATTTGATAGCGTTAAAGACGGAAAGGAGAAGGTGATAATATGCCATATAAGAAAGCAAGATATACACATAAAAGATATACAAATCCAAGAAATATCGTGAAAGGAACATTCAGAACAGTTCCATTATCGCATACGAGATCAAAGAGAAAGATAAAAAATGCAAAAGCGATAGTAGGGAAATCCAAGAAAACAGGTAAGAACATCATTCAATCGGTATTAATACCGAAGAAAAATAGGAAGGTGAAGTAGGATGGCATGGAAGAACGAATCTCGAAGGCATTCGTTGGCAAGGAAAGGCATAAGAACAAACATAGATGATGGCAGAAGGTTTGATGTATCCAACTTTGTTGCGAAGGGCAAGGGCAGATATACATATCATGGAAGGAAATTAGAATTAGGGGAATTACTTCAGGATGGATACAAATCAGGTAATGATTATTTTCTAATTATCCAGTTACAAGATGGTTTCATAATCGGTGGATACATAGATCTTGATGAATACTGGAAAGATGCTGAATATATTAATGAAATCATAGTAGAACCCATGATATTCACAGTAGAAGAATTTGATGAAAGACCAATGGAACAGTTATCAAGTGGTTGGGATTTAAGAACAAAGGAAGGAAAAGAGTATTTAAATAGGCACATAAAGAAGATAGAAGATTTACTGAAAGATTCAAGAGATTTCGAAACAAAAGCCAGATATGAGATAATCAATAAAACCGATTATGCGAAGGATGTTGCAATTGCTTACAATCAGAACTATGACAATGTGAAGCACACGAAATGGTTTATGAATGCGGTTGAAACAGAATTAGAATCTGATTTCAAATCCGAACAAAGATGGAAGGAACTGAAGCAAATGGAGAAGAAAAAGGCATCAGGAAAACATCTTTCAGTAAGAAAATTCAATGGAGAAGAATATTACTATACAGGAATAATGGATTCAGAATCAAAAGAAAGATTAGAAGCGACAGCAAAAGTAATGGGTAGAGGAAAACCATTCAAAATAGTAAGATTAAAGGATGGTTATCATCTTTATGCAAAAAAGAAGGTGATGTAGATGGGTTGGAAAGGCGAATCCCGAAGGCATTCGTTGGCAAGGAAAGGCATAAGAACAAACATAGATGATGGCAGAAGGTTTGATGTAAGTTCTTTTGTTGCAAAGGGCAAGAAGTTGCCAGAAGTGGATTATGGCACAGATGTATGGGAGTTCAGGGTGAATCCAGATGGTTCTATGCGTTTAAGATTGGGCAATATGACAACAGCAGGATGGTATTGGACAGGGGATGAAACCGATCTTGGAACATTCTTGGTTAGAATTGTTAATTTCGGAGAGATGGATGAATTTAAGGAAGCAATGGCAGAAGCAGGAATATCCTTTGATATGTTGAAGCCATTTTTATTGAAGAACATTGATGAACCTGATGGAAATGGTATGTATTCTATTACAGGGGATAATGTTAGATGGAAATTTGGAGAAGCGTATGATATTGATGTAGATGAAGAAGTCGAATATTTAACAAGTATGTATGAATTATCTGATGAAGATAAGCAGGAGATAAAAGATGAGCATTATTGGAATCTTACAAGAGTTAGTATAGATGATTTTGAGAAAACAAAAGATTATGAGGAAATCAAAGGAGATCTGGAAGAAGCATTTAAATTATCAGATGATTTTGATGATTTTTCAAGCAATATAAAAGAATTAAAAGAAAATGTATTCTGGCAAATGATAGAATACGATCAAGAAGTAGAATTTGAAGATTTTGAGAGGGCATTCGATATTTGGAAGGGGAAAAAGAAGAAAGAAGGCAGAACCGTTAAGAAGATCAAGGGGTGATAAAATGAGTAAAGGTTGGAAGAACGAATCTCGAAGGCATAGTCTTGCCAGAAAAGGAGTTAAAACCAATGTAGATGAGAGCAGAAGATTTGATGTCAGCACATTTGTTGCGAAGGGCATGGTTCATGGCTATGATATAGATGAGATTTACAATGGCTTTATTGAAGCAATGCTTTGGGCTACGCAAGATCCAGATCATAAAGATGAAGTATTTTTAGAAAATAATTATAGTATCTATGATGTTGATAAAGACACAGCAAGAGCAATCAAATTCCTTATTGAAGATTTCATGAATGAAAACCATGAATTATTTGAAGAAATAGAAATAAACGAAGGAATAAGAATATCAGAAGAAATGATAGGTAATGATCTATTCTTGGACACACAAGGTCATGGGGTAGGATTTTGGAGTAGAGATTATGGGCTTAATGGCAAACTATTAAGCAAAGAAGCAAAAAAGTTCTTTGATGATAGTATGTATGCCTATGCTGGAGATGATGGCAAGATTTACTTTGAAGGAGTAACTAAATTGAAGGCATCAGGAAGAAGCAAATTCACGATTGTTAGAGATCTAATGAGAAAGGAAGGCGTAGATCCAGAATATGCTTCTCCAAATTTCGTTAAGGATTTTGCAGATAATAGAGGAATTAAACTAACATCAGAACAAGTAGTTGATATTTCCAATAGATATACAAGTTCAGGAGAATACAAACAGAAAAAATGGGAAGTTGTAATGATTTCACCACATGGCAGAACTGCAATAGAAGAAGTAACACTTGGCAGGAAATCAAACAAATTTGATGTCATTCAATCATTAAAAAGACAGGGAATAAAGGGAGAAATTATTCAGATAAAGGAATTGAAGGCATCAGGAGTATCGGCAGATGTTAGCAGGATAAAAAGAAATCTAATAAACAAAGCGAAAAAGAGAGGCATCTATGAAAATTTCGGACAAGTTGAAATTAACCGATTGAGAGATAAATATTCTGATTACAGATATGGTTCAGAAGAACAAAGAAAACAATGGGCAAATATAGAAGCATTAGACGAATGGGCAATGAATTATACAGGGTGATTAACATGGCAATAAAAGGAAAAGGTTGGAAGAACGAATCAAGAAGGCATAGTCTTGCGAGAAAGGGCATTAGAACAACGGATAATTCCATGTCGGGAGTAAGGGTTGATGAAAGTTCAGGATTATGGTTTGAATCGCAAGGAGTAGTATCCGAGATGGTTTCATTGGTTCAATTAATAGGATTTGATGATCTTATCAAAGAAAAGAAAGCAAGTGGCATTTCAAGAGATCAATATGAAGCAGATGGAGAGAAGATTATAGTATTTCCATCAGAAGAAAGCAAGAAAACAGTTAAATGGCTATTGAACGAATACATCAATGGAGATCGCAAAAGAAGGAAGCAGGTAAAAAGGATGCTAAACATTGCCATCAAGGAAATAGATAGAAGATTGGGCAAGGAGAACATCATAGACATTAGAGTTGATCTTCACAAGAGCAGAAAGATGTTTAGAGAACTTGAACAGGAGTTGAGTTAATGGCTTGGAAAGGCGATAGCAGAAGGCATTCTTTGGCAAGGAAGGGCATCAAGACCAACATAGATCAGGGCAGAAGGTTTGATGTTTCTACATTTGTCGCAAGGGGTAATGATATTGGTAGATATTTCGATAGCGAACCTGAAAATGATGAACTTTTGGAATATTGGGATATAGCAATATGGTTTGAAGATTTGCCGAGAGATCCAAAAGAACAAGAAAAAGAAATAAGGGAATGGGTTGAATTACTTGAAAAGAGAACAAATATGCATTTCCAAGATTTAGTAGATAAAGCATATAAGGTAGATCCAAACGATTCAAAATATTCTATGCTTTTCACACCAATTGATGAACTTTTCAAGAAGATAGGAATGAGATTGCTAAATTATGGTCATGATGTTTATGAATCAGATACAAGAATGATTGTTTGGAGAAAAGGAACAATACCGAGATGGTATGATACAGATTTTGATGAAATAGCAAATGTAATTAGCATTCCATTAATGAACAAATCTCAAATAGAAGGGAACATTGATTATCTTGATGAAAAATATGAAGCAGATGTTTTTGAAGGATACAATATGGAATTGGCAGGGGTAGATGAAGCAGGTAAAAGAAGGGAACAACTTGTTAGATGGCTTTCATTACCTGATAAAAAGAAAAAGATATTCAAGGAGTTACATGAAACAGATGAAAATCTATTCCATTCACAATTATTGGGTTCGACATATGAGCATTTGCATCCATCAGCAGAAAAACTTGCGGAAGCATACAATCTTCCAATGGATGAAGCCAAAGAGATATTTGCAGAATATGAATCTGGATGGTGGTGGAAGTAATGGCATGGAAAGGCGATTCACGAAGGCATTCATTGGCAAGGAAGGGCGTTAAGACAGCATCAGGAAGATTCAAGTTAAAAGATTATCGTGGTATTGATGGTCGTTTAAAGAAGCCCGACATGGTAATGAATCTTGAAGTTGCATTAAAACAGGAAGGGCTTCCAGAATTTGCATGGGATAAGGGCGCAATAGATGGAGAACCATTTGGATGGATAGATTTCGGTTGGGAAGATGATTATGGTATTGGAATTGGAACATATGTTATAGTAATGAACGGAGATGAATTTGAAGTATATGATCAGAATGGGAATATGCTATTCAGAACGGATAGCGTTTCAAGGGCAGAATATATTGTAAAGCAATTGACAATTCAGAAATGGAGAGATGATATGCTTGAAAGCCCATATGGAGATCTCATGGATTATGTTAAGGATGGGGAACTAACCGAGAAAGGTTTAATGGAATATGATCGGTTTGCAAAATTGATCATGGCTTCGGGGAAAGATAAAAAAAGAGCAGAATTAACGGATAAAGAGGAAGGGGCATGGAATTTTGCAATGGAATATTATTTAAATGAAGGCAAATCTGATGAGGAAGCGGATGAGTTGGCATGGAAAGATATTCAGCAGGAGTTTCCAAGATTGAAGAAATATAAAGGGATCATCAACAATAAATCATTGAAATCTAAAGGGCAATTACAGTTCAAAACACCTATCAACGAATATCAAAGGTTCATGGATAAACTATCAGCAGAAACAATGGCAGATTTGGGTTCAGATGCAGATTACTCCGATCCAAATAAATTTGTTACTGTAATTGTAGATATTCCTGACAAATGGGATTATACAGAAATAGATGGTTTTAATTACTATGATCACACAAGAAATAGAATCATGCGGTATGCGAAGGAATATAATGCAAGATTAAAATATGAAGAAAAGGAAGGAAAGGAGAAATATTACTGATGAATCGCAAAGTATATAGGTATATAGGTAATAATCGCCCAAGTGCAAGGGGTATCAGTATGAAAAAAGCAATGAATATACTATTAATGATAGGAATAGTGGCAATGATTTGTATGCCAATAGTGAATGCAATCCAAACGGATAAGATATATGTCGGCACGACAGGGGCTATTGGTGGTTACAATACCTATGACTATGATTGTTATAGGTATGGAGATTATATCGTATGGGTAAGGTCATTGGATATTTATGATAGTGGTGGGAATGTCAATCCAGATGGTGATACAATTGATATGTATGATCCGAGTTGGATTATGCTTCATCAAATCTCCACAGGAGAATCATGGAACATAACGCCAGATTATGATGCAGGATTGAAAATTGCGCCCAACTACTATTATCATTCACAATCTCCCACGATTTCCAACAATAAGATATTATATGAAGAAGTGTATGGTGATGATAATTGGGAAAGAACATTATATATGTATAATATTTCCACAGATGAACATTGGCAAATCCCACATGGTTCATTATCACAATATACAGCAGGGTATGAGCATATGATCTATGGAGATTGGATTTATTTCACACATTATGGTGGTGGTGGAAGGCAAATATTTGTATATAATTACGATACAGGGGAAGGTAGAAGAATTGATGATGGTGTGGTATTAAATTCAAATTTAGGAATGAACGAAGATTTTATGTGGTTTAGTGATACAAGCGGAAGCCCCCACGATCTTATGATATACTCATTGGAAACTGATAAATTAACGGAAATCACAGGAGTAAATGTTGGATATAATATCTATGCATCAGATAAATCATCAATGGATGGATTATTGGGCATAACCATAAAAAGTGGAGTAGATTTCGATTCATATATAATTGATATGGAAGGCATGAATATCACATCCGAAGGTGGAACGGAATTAATATATTGGGAAAACATTGCAGAAGAAAACATTATCGTGGTAGATACTGACGATTCATATAATTCATATGCGCCTTACACAGATGGCAATTATGCGATTTACCAATATTATGAGAATGAAGCAGATATAATGATACACGATATTGACGATAATTCAAGCACAGTATTCATAAATTCGGATAATGATGAGGATCTTTATGATTATTATAATACAATGATTCTATATTCGACAAATCAGAACAGTTTTACGCACAACAATGATGCAACAGATGATTACGATATTTACAGATCAGAAAGCGAAACCGAGAACATTGGTAATACAATAACCGAGATGATACCGTTAATAATTATCATCATGGTTATCGGCGCAATCTTGGGCGCATTTGCAATGTTTGGTGGATCGGCAGGTGATGGGGGTATGCTTTGATGAAAAGGTTGTTATCAATGATGATAATAATAACAGTATTATTAATGCCATTTACAGCAATAGGGGAAAGCCAAGATAATCTTGTAGAGAACGGCACGTTTGATACAGATATGGATGGATGGAATACACAAACTTCACAGAACTTCAGCATCACATCAAATGCAGGAGTATGTGATGTAAATACGACACACACAGATTGGATGCTTGATTTTGATAATACTATGATGAATGCAACCTTATATAATATGACATTAAAAAATGGAGATCCAAGCGAATCTTTCCTGAACAACTATACAGAATTGGATGGTTATCAATATCAAGTATTGAATAATACTTTCGATAATTATTCATTGAACGGTTGGGAATATCTTGAACAGCAACCATCAGTATCGCCTTTCTTGAGAACGAATTTCAGTTCAGCATATAATTTATCTGCCAATTTGAGTTTGGGGGCAGAATCAATTAAATTGCATAATATTACTGATTTTGATGATAATTTAACCACAGAAAGATCATCAATAGGATATGAAAATGCTTCCACAGATTTTGTATATAAAACAGGGCATTACGAATGCAATTATACAAATAGCAGATATGCAGTTAGATGCTGGAATATATCAGAAAGGCGAGTTATAAGCGGAATAAATTCTAATGAATTTGGAATGAATGTCAGCATAATATCAAACGAAAGTGGATTGCAACAAAATAATGCGTGGATATTAATCGGATATGGTAATAGAGATGAACTGGAATCAAGCCCACAGAATCCACTAAATCATATGACCGTTTATATTAGAAGATACAATTCAACCCATATGCGAAGCCATATGCTATTAAGAAATGCAACAGGTTCAGCATATAATGTTGGATATTCTTACTGGAATTATAGTAATTTTACTAACGGTATAAATGTATCAATATATTCTTCTTCACAATCAGAAGTGGGTTATTCAATTAAAGATATATCAACAGATCATATTTTAGCATCAACAAAAGGTGGTGGCAGGATAAATTTCATTATAAATTGCATACACACAAGATCTTATCACACAGGAACGGAAAGCATATCTGCCAATATAACACACATGAAATCATGGTTAGCCCCGAACAACTTGCCAACATCTGCATCCAGCACATTCAATAAGACGATCAACATAGCTAATGAATCAGTAAGATTGGATATAGAAACTAACAGATTGCACTATCATAATGCATTCAATGGATTAGTAAAATCCGCAATTGGAATAAATTCATCACATGGTTCATCAGAATTAAGCAATATATCCACATCATCAACATCCTCTTGGTTATCAACGGATGATACAATTAGGAATGTAACTGGCAACTTCACACTATCATCATGGAATTACTTTTCATTGAGTGAAGGTCAAACAAGTTTTCCAGCAAAGGCAGTATATTACGATAATCTGACGATTACTGCAACAGAATATGATTGGAACGGAACATACGAATCACAGATTTTTGATAGAAGTTATTATGCGGATTGGCAAACGATAGAACTTTATTTTAATGATACTGATGGAACATATTCTCCATCATATCCATTTCAAACATTCTTTAATATATCTGTATATACAAGAGTAGGCGATCATGCGGTAGTTGATGGCACATGGAGTAGTTGGCAACAAACCGAAAATCAGCAATATTCGTATATTGGTTACTTATTTTGGCAGGGCAATATTGCATCCAAGAACGGTGAATTTTTCCAATATAAGATAGATATAGATTTATGGAAAAGAGGATTAGAACCGCCGAGATTTTTATTCTCACAATTCAGTTCCATCCCTATAAACACATCAATGGAATGGGGTAGTTTTGATCAGAACATTACGAAGCCCTACACTAACTACACTACTTTAAAATACGATTACAAAATTCAGGAATTGAATAATACAATCAACGGCACGATTCAGGTATTCATTAATGGATCGTTGATCAATCAGCACAATTACACATTTTTTGAAACAGGATGGAACAATGTTGAGATAGATTTAGATTCAATATATAATGTTTCTGGAACTTATAACCTTAACTTTACGATTATAACAAATTTCAACTCAACGAATGGCAGTTCAACAGTTTGGTTTGATAATGTAGAGATGTTAATTACAAAACAAGCCCCGACAATCACATCCTTTGAAATTCATAATGAAACAGATATTAGGTTTAGCGGTAACTTTACCGATTTATCAAGGGGTTCAGATTATCAATATCTTGGGGCAGATGGTATAGAATCGGTGAATATAACTGTCGGAGATGTCGTTCTTGAAATTGATGATTATACTTATTTAGGTGATGGTAATTTTTCATTCAACTATACTTGGGAAAATACGCCTTTTGAGATAGGGGGGAATATAACTTATGATGCTACTTTAACCGTATTGGACATTACAGATCTTCAGGATCAGGAAGTTCAGGAAGTATTAATGCCATCAGCAACAGGATTCATGGTTGCAATCTTATCGGCAGGATTAGTAGTTATATTTGTAGTATTGATAATAGGAAGGCATTTGGGAACAGAATGGGATACTATTAAGCCCAAGCATGAAGGTATAATGCCTACAACTTTGACAGGAAAAGGGAGATGATAATATGAAAAGTAAAATAGTGGCAATGTTGATTGTGATCGGAATATTCGGAATGAACTTCGCAACAATCAGCATGGGCATAACGCCCATTGATAATAAGATAATAGCAGAACCAAATCAAAAATCTATTTTAAGTCTAAACCAAATATTATTTTATGATGATGGCACAAATGAAACATGGGAGAAAAATGAAGAAAAAGATGGTGGAAATATTACACTTAATACAACTTTTGATGGTAGAACTTGTCATAGATTATCTGGCAATCAATCAACATCAGTTGCATATGCAATCCAAAACGAAACATTCACAACAGAATATGATAAAATTGAGATATTTTGGATACAAAATACTACAATGAACAATACAGATGATAAAGCAGATATAGGTTTTTATTCAAGGAATTGTTTTGTTGGTACAGGGGTTCAAGAACATAATTCTACACATGATGCTATGTGGGTTCAAAATGGAACTGGAGTTCCTATAATATATGAATATATTGAAAAAAACAGAAATCAATGGGTAAATTATAGTTTGAGAGCAGAATGGAATGGAACAGGTTATACTTATGATGTATATGACAATGGAACTTATGTAATGTCAGGGGCATCATATAATTTAAGTGTATTTGGTGGATGGATTTCTAACATAACAATTCTCCAATATTCTATCGGCACAGGATCTTCAGATTCTCATATTTGGTTTGATGAGATTAGTTTCCAAAGTATAACACATATACATTCACCGATAAGGATCAATTCAAATACAGATTTCACTTTTGATAATGGAGTAACATCAGGAACAGGGGTTTGGAACGATCCCTACATAATAGATAATTGGATTATCAATGGAACAGGATATGGATCTGGAATATATATAGGCAATACAACAAAACATTTTATCATCAGAAATTGCACGATATATAATTCAACAAATTATTCATCATCAGTTTATTATGGTGAATCTGGAATCTGTATATATGAAACATATAATGCGACAATCCATAATAATACATTTTGGAATAATACAAGGCAAATTTATATGGAAAATAGCGTTCAGGATGAATATAATATTACCATAACTAAAAATAAATTCTCTAATTTAGATGAAAGTTTAATTAATTATGGGATTTATATTGAAAATGCAAATAATATAACGATAGATAATAATAATGCCACAGATCTTTATGGATTCGGAATGGATTTAGATACAATAAATAATGCAACGATAATAAATAATGAAATGAATAATGTTGGAAAAGGATCGCCAGTAATGAGATTTTTTGTAATGGAAAATTTTACTGTAAGCAATAATACAATCTTAATAGGTTCAATGGTGAATGCAAACGGTATGCTACTTACTGATATAAAAAATGGTCAAATTGATTCTAATTATATATTTGATATGCTTATTGCTGGAATGATTATTGCTTCAGGTGGTGGTGGGGTTGATAATGTAACTGTATTTCATAATGAGATAGAAGATTGCCAATACGGATTAAGGATTACAACCCCATCAGTAAATAATGTTACGATCTATCATAATAATTTCATAGATAATTCAGTATCACACATAGAAAGTATTTATTCTTCAACATCAAACAAATTTCATCTTGGGCATCAATTTGGTGGAAATTATTATAATGATTTGATTACCGAAGATTTTTATCATGGTATCAATCAAAATCTTGTTGGGATAGATAATTTAAATGATACTGGAATAACCGTTAGTGCCAATGTTAATGATGCTTATCCATTGATTTATCCCTTTGAAACTAACAATACTCCAGTTGCGGAAGCAGGGGCAGATAATTACACTCAAAGAGTTCATTATATTTCGGCATACAATTCATCAGATGCAGGTGGATCGGCATTGAATTATACTTGGAACTTCACATACAATTCTAATCCATACACCTATTACACAATGAATTTCAGTTTTAACTTTGCCATTCAAGGCAATTATACAGTAACATTGAATGTAACTGATATTGATGGCAATTGGGATATAGATACAATGACCGTTTATGCCCAACCATTAACAGCAAATGCAGGGGCAGATGATAGTGTTTATCGTGGAAATTCATATCAATTTAATGCTTCAGGATCTTTAGGGGCAATTAATAATTGGACATGGAATTTCACACACAATTCAACATCAGAATATCTTTACGGCGAAACACCATCCTTTGAATTTTGGGAACTTGGAATAATTAATGTAACATTAAATGTAACAGATGTTTATGGAAGCTATGATTTAGATTGGATGAATCTAACTGTATTGAATAATCCACCAACGGCAAATGCAGGAGTTAATCAAGCAGGATTGAAGGGCATCTACACATTAGATGGTTCAGGATCTTCCGATATAGATGGAACGATTCAGAACTATACATGGAATTTCACATACAACGGCAATCCGCAAACACTTTATCTGACATATCCCATGTTTAACTTCCAGATATTAGGCAACTACTTTATAACTTTAAATGTAACAGATAATGATGGTGGATATGATCATGATACCACTTGGGTTAATATATCTAATGCAAATCCAGTAGCCAATGCAGGAACGGATATAATAGGCAAGAGATTGATCACATTTGATGGTTCTTTATCATCTGATGTTGATGGTTCGATTGTAAATTATACTTGGACATTTTCAGATGATGGAACGCCAGTAACATTGTATGGGGTTAGCCCAAGTTATGATTTCAACATATCTCAAGCCCCGATCACAGTAACATTGAATGTAACTGATGATGAGGGTGGCACAGATGAAGATACAGTTCTTGTAACTTTAGTATTTCAATTACCGATAGCGGATGCAGGAGAAGATCAGGGAACTAACAAAGGAACATTCATATTGGATGGTTCTGGATCTTCCGATCCTGATGGTAGCATAATCAACTGGACATGGACATTCACCTATGATGGTTCTCCAGAAACATTATGGGGAGATCAACCCACATTTGACTTCTTACTTGAAGGCAATTATCAGATAACATTGAACGTAACTGATGATGATTGGAGATATGATGAAGATACCACATGGGTTAATATCACATTCAAGAAGCCAGTAGCCAGTTTTACAATAAACCCATCTGGAACATTGAAGGGTTGGAGATTAGTTGATGGCAATCCATCATCTGATGCAGATGGCACGATAGTTAATTACACATACGAATGGGAATACAATTCGATCACATATTATCGTTATGTTGCACAGTTCTCATTCAATTTCCTACTTGAAGGCACATATAATATCACATTGAATATCACAGATGATGATGGATTACAGGATGAAACATACAGGACATTTAGCATAGTATTTGTAGATCCTGTTGCGGTCATATCTGACATCCCCTCTTTTATTATAACAGATAATGTAACAAAAGTATTACAAGGTAATGAAATCGAATTTGATGGAAGCGAATCATATGATCTGGATGGCACGATTGCAAATTACACATGGAGTTTCACTTACAACAATGTAAGTTATGAATACTATGGGGTTAGTTTCAATTTCACATTTAGCGAATCGGAAGAAAATATTACAATCACGTTGAATGTAACAGATGATGATGGCTTATCTGACGAAACATCAATAATTATTACAGTAAGAAGCGCAAGTGAATATCTTGCCGATCTATTATTATTGCTTATCCCATTGTTCATAGTTCTAATGTTAGTCATGATAGTAATCGCATATGTTAAGAAAACGACAAACCAACAGGAAGGTGATATTTAATGGCAAGAAAAGGCATTCCCAAAAGGGATGGATCGGGTAAAGGAAAGGGTTTGAATAAAGGAAGGGGTGGATGCAAACCACCGAAGAAAAATAGGAAGGTGAAGTAGGATGGCATGGAAGAACGAATCTCGAAGGCATTCATTGGCAAGGCGTGGTATTAAAACAGCAGATGGTTCATATGGAAGAAGCCCTAACCAATATACAAAATATTGGTATGAGATGCAAATTGCATTAGACCGTTATCTTGGATTAACAGAAATAGGATTGGATGTTGAAAAGGTAAAAAGGATTAAAGATCCAACTCAACCACAAGATCTGGAATATACATTCAAGATAGATGGTAGGGAATTTACGGTTCAATTCACATTTTTGAGAAGGGAAGGAATAACCGATCTGAAATTTGTTCCTGAATCGGATCTTGAAATATTTGATGAAATGCATTGGAATATTGAGCAAGGAAAGAAAGCATCAGGAATCTTACCTGCACATATTACAACCATGAGTTCAAGACAAAGAAAAGAAGAACAAGAAAGGAAAAATCTATTAGAATTAGAAAGAAAAATTAAAGAAATGAGTGATGAAGAAAGAAGGGAAATGTTAGAAATACTCAAAAAATATAAAGAATGGGATTAATCATGGCATGGAAGGGCGAGAGCAGAAGGCATAGTCTTGCAAGGAAAGGTGTAAGTACAGCACATGGTTTAAATCCAGATCTGGAGAGAATATCACAGAATTATGAGGAAAGACTTCAAGCAATACAGGAATTTTTGGATAATCCAACGACAGAAGATCCCGAAACCAACTATTACAACTATCTTGAATTATTAATGGGCTTACCATACACAAGAAGAATACTTGATAAAACAGCATCAGCAAAAGAGCAGTTTAGTTTTAAAGAGATGGGAAAAACGATTGAGTTATATGATCTCCATTTCTATGATAAACAATTACCACTTCAGAAGTTAAATTATGATGAATATATCGAAATGATAAACCTAATGGCTTCAGAACCAAGAATAACAAGGGATATTCACATGAAATTAGCCAAGAAAGGTTGGGTATCATTGTATGATGGGTATTATGATGCAGTAATTCCATCATATCGTGCATACCGACAGTTAAAGGAATATGATCTTCAGGATTATGTATGGGATGAAGAAAAAAGGTGGTTGCAATAGGTTGGAAAGGTGAAAGCCGAAGGCATAGTCTTGCCAGAAAGGGAGTTAAGACAGCGAAAGGCATCACAAATTCCAAGTATAATGTAATCAACAGCAAGGGTAAGCCCAAGTTGAAGATCGGATTGCCCGATTACAGCAGGGATCAGATAAAGCATCTATGCCAATTAGCGAATGGCAAAGAATGGATTGCCGAGTTAAATATGGTTAATGGAGATATTCTTATAGATGATATTCAGGTATCGAAGGAAGTTGATCATTCTTATTTGCGTTGGAATAAGGGGGATGAAAGCCATAATGTTGGCTACATTCACTTTCATCCCAAGACTTTAATCCCTGAATTTTCCGCACAGGATTTCGTATTGGCAATAGAGATTCATGATATTCGTGGAAATAAGGGGAATTATCCATATACGATAATGGGCTTGGTATATCCAGATGATAACGATAAGTTACATTTGAGAATGTATGCGATCAATCCCAAGCAAGATTACAAGCCAATGCTTGAAGGCAGGGAAGTAACAGAAAGGGATTTGAAGGAAGAAATTGATGTCATGATCAGCAATCAGGAGTTAATCAAATTGAACAACATAAGTGGAGATATATCATGAAGTCGGGCAAAGGAGAAGTTAGGAACGGCAAAAGAATGAAAGCGATAACCATTATGGTATCGTTAGCCATGCTATTTTCTGGATTAATGACAGTAAATGCAACAGCAGGAAATGTTTGGTGGAATAGCAGTTGGAATTACAGTAAAGAATTAACATTCGATAATTCCGATCAATCCGAGAATCTAACGAACTTTCCAGTAATGGTTAGATTGACCACATCAAACTTTGATTATTCAAAGTGCAATGCAGATGGTTCAGATATTAGATTTGTTGATGGCTTAACCGAATTAAGTTACGAATTTGACTTATGGAACAATACTGGAGAAAGCATCTTATGGGTTAATGTGCCACAAATAGATGGTGAAAGTTACACAGATTCGATAGATCTTTATTACGGCAATGAGAATGCCGTTTCAGGTGAAGATAAGGAAGGCACATGGCATGAAGATTATACGATAGTCTATCACATGGGAGAAGCCAATCTCACTCATAACGATAGCACAGCAAATGAATTAGATGGTACTCCATCAGGATTTAATGGAAGTGAAACAACAGATGGTATTGTTGGATTAGCAGATGAATTTGATGGTGTAGATGATTGGATTAATATAACTGGAACAGATCTGTTTCCACCAATGCAAAATTGCACACAATCCTTTTGGTTTAAATGGAAAGGAACATTCACTCAATGGATTATTGTAATGGGATGTGGAGATTCAGGTTGGGGAAACACAAGCATAGCCATTAATCAGGATGATGGTTGGGCGTTATGTGTTCGAAAAAATATTACTGGCACATCTACTTACAACGGACATTATGGAGATTCATTATATGCAGAAGGAGAATGGACAAATATCGTGTGCCGACACGATTATCTGAACAATAATTTTTCAATGTTTGTTAATGGAGAACATATAAAAAGTGTCGAATCATATGGTTTAGGTAGTAATGTAGGGCATACTTTGAAACTTGGGGCTTTTGGGAATCCAACTGACGATTATTTTAACGGAACATTGGATGAAGTTAGAAGATCCAATAATGTTCAAAGTGATGATTGGATAAAGGCCGAATATCTATCTATAACAGACAATTTCATAACATTTGGTAATGAGAATCAAGCCCCATTCAGTTGGTTGCCATCACTTGTACCACTTGGATTTGCAGTTATTTTAATGATTGTGATCGTAAATTACTTCAATGAATCAATGGGCATGAAAAAGAAAGGTGGTAGATAGGTTGAACAGTTTCCGAAAATACGGTTTAGGAATCATAATATTATCTATGATTATGCCGTTATTTTCTGGAATTACATTAGGTAAAGATCTCCCACAACCACAAACACAAGCGGTATTATATTCTGAAGATTTTGATGGTTACAATGATGGTGATATTCCAACCACAGCAGAATGGCATCAGGGAACTGGAAACTATGATCCACAGGTATTTGAAGTTGATGATGATCAGCAATGGCAATCTGCCCCTAATTCGTTATGGATGAAAAGTTGGAGTTCATGGTTTGCATTTTGTAGATACACAAACAGCACATCATTTTCAGATTATACAATCACATTTGATATATATATTAATGCCAGTAATGGATTATATTATTTTTCTACAACAGAAGGAACAAATGAGTGGCATCAGGAACAAAGTTTGCATCAACAGGTATTTAGATTACAATTTATGGCAGATGGCACAATTAAATACAATAGTGGTGGATGGATAGATACAGGAATGACATATACTGTTGGTTGGTATAATTTTACAATTCGACATAATGATACAGATGATAAGGTAGATATTTGGATAAATAACAATCATATAATGAATTGGGCTAATTATAGATGGGCTTGTGATGGAATAAGAGGAATGCATTTTGGCATATCAGCAAGTGGATCTGTAATTAGAGATATATTCATTGATAATTTTAAAATCGAATCTGAAGAATTACCGCAACCGCAATTTAGCAATGTAATAATAACTCCCGATTCAGCAGAATATGATGTAGATTACGTTAATATCACTTGCAATATTACAAATGGAGTGGGGATAGATAGTGCATATGTAAATATAACAGGATTGGGTAATTACTCTATGGTACAAGGATCGGGAGATATTTGGTATCTGAACCAAACATATTCAAAACTTGGAACAAATTCATTTTTTATTACTGCCAATGACACATCAAACAATTGGAATAATACAGGTAATTTTTCATTTATAATATATGATACTTTAGCCCCACAGATTACCCTTATTAGCGTAAGCCCTGTTCCTCAAGAGTATGATGAAGCAGTTAATGTTACTGCCACAATTCAGAATCATGTTGCAGTAAGTAGTGCATATGTAAATATAACAGGATTGGGTAATTATTCTATGGTACAAGGATCGGGATATTTATGGCATTTCAATCAATCATTATCTGCCCCTGTTGATATATACACATTCCATATCGCAAGTAATGACACATCAAACAATTGGAATAATTCAGGGGTTTATTTCTTTGAATTAAAAGATACTACTCCACCCGAAATAATAAATATAGTATCTACTCCAAACGAGATCGAATCGGGTTGCAATATGAATATTACAGCAGAAGTAACAGATTTTAGTGGTGTAAATGCAACCATTATTCATTTGCAAATAATAACTCCAATCGGAACTACAAACCATACTATGACAAAAGGATCAGGGGATGAATATTATTACAATAATACTTTCGTTTTAAATTCAGAAGTTCAATATTTATTATGGAGTAATGATTCGTGGGATAATGTGAATCAATCAGGTTGGAGTTCTTTTTGGGTGAATGATACCACACCACCTGATCTGGATGTATTATATACACCATCAACTGAAACTACAAGAACGGATTCGATAAATATCACATTCAACATTACGGATCTTGGAGATATTGATGAAGTTTGGATTAATTTATTCTATCCAGATGGTTCAAGCCAAAACATCAGCATGAAGGAAGGGGTAGATGGTTGGTTCTTCAATCAAACCTTTGATGATGTTGGAGAATATCATTATTTTATTGTAGCCAAAGATAGTAGTAATAATTGGGGCAGATCATCAGAATATTCGTTTGAAATAGAAATGACACAGAACGATTTCATTTGGTCATTAATATTATTTCTGGCAATTATGTTTGGGGCAATTGTAGTTACAAAAGGCGTATTGTATGGTGATAAATTTGGGGTGGAAAGGCGAAAGTAGAAGGCATAGTCTTGCCAGAAAAGGAATAAAAACAGGTGGTAAAAGCATGGGCATAAAGATAAAGCCATCAAAGGATACAATAGAGGGCATTCCATTAAGTAAAAATATTGATGGGCATAAATTCACATTAAGAAAGAGCGGTCAATATCAGAAAGATTTCAAGATTAAGATCTCAATTACAGAAGAAGAATACACTAAATGGAAGGAATTACTTGAAAGAAAAGGAAATCCAAAAGATATGGCAAATCAGATAGCATTCTTCGACATGATAGATTTTGAATTATCGGCAATAAGGGGCGAGGGAGAGATAGATGAAAAGGAATATGAGATCAATGAAAGAATCAAGAAGGAAATGGAAATGATAAGGCACAAGTTAAATTTGGATGAGTAATATGTCATGGAAGGGCGAAAGTAGAAGGCATTCACTTGCAAGGAAGGGCATCAAGACAGCACAGCAACCAATGATAGCAAGTGCCATGAACCGATCTCAATCAGATACTTCTCCATATTTTGATATGGATCTATCAGAACATAATCTTCCTTTCATAGCAGATTTGCACGAAGATCCAGAATATAACGATAGGCGAAGGGAGAGAACGCACGAAGTCATTCTAATGACATCAGATGAATATCTTCAAGCCATAGATGTGGGTTCAAAGGGCAGGAGTATTCAGATTCATGATTTCAAGTTAGATCCAATCAAAGAAGATATGGAGAAGGGCGATAAATTCTCCATGCCGTTCTTGGAGTATGATATGGGATACTCAAAGCCAATATTAAGACAGGAAGGCATTCATAGGGCAGTAGCATCAAAAGAGATGGGGCATGAACTGATTCCAGTTGTAGTTGTATATCCAAGCACGATTGGAAAATACAGAAAAGTCAGTATGTTAATGTCAGATCTCATAGCAGGAACAATAGATAAGACTAAAATTAGATCGAAAGAACAAAGAAGGCAGGAGTATGAGAAGATTTATGGTGAAAGGTGGGATTTATAATGTTCAGAATGAACTTCTCCATTGGGGGTAGTTTTGGTTGTTGCCACTTCCAACGAATCCCCCTTTTTTATTTTCAATCAGGGGGGCTAACTGATGGAACGGTGTGATAGATGCAACAGGGCAGTTCCCGATTTTCTTCTTAATAGAGTTGGCAAAATCATGTTATGTGATAATTGTAAGGAGAAGAAGGAGAGATCACAGGGGGCAGTATAGTTGGCATGGAAGGGCGAATCCAGAAGGCATAGTCTTGCAAGGAAGGGGATCAAGACGGCGAAGCCAGTAATAGCAAGTGGTGTTAGCATTGATAAATTAAAACTCCATAAGAGATTACCAAAAGATAAATTAGATAAAAAAATGCAAAATTTATTTTATTATGATGTTGAAGGATTAGAATGTTTTGTAAAGCAATATTTGGAAGAAATGTTCTTTGATGAAGATAAAAGCGTGATAGATATTGTTGATGTTGTATTATGGGGTAGTTATACTAAAAACGAAGAAAAAGTAGGTTCTGATCTTGATTTCTTATTGACATATAATGGAACAGCAAGAGAAGATGGCTTATTCAATTGGATTAATCATGATAATCCAGAAGGGCAACTTATGATAATAGATAGATATGGGAATGAAGTTAAGATAGATATTACTCCTGTTAATCTACATAGGGAATCAACTACTGAAGAAGAATTAATTAATTATTCAAAAATGGAACAAAGGAGAATTAGATAATGGCATGGAAGGGCGAATCAAGAAGGCATAGTCTTGCAAGGAAGGGCATCAAGACGGCGAACAAGCCATTAAAATCAGCAGGAAAGAAGTTCAAAAGCCAAGCAGATCCAGAAGTGTATAAAAAATGGGATAAATTAGTCAATATGAGTTATTCCGAATTGAAGCGATTCATTGATACTGAAGAAGGAAGGAAGGCAGGATTGAGCAAAGAACAAGCCCGAAAGCAAGGCATCAAATACGGAAGGGAAAGTGCCAAATGGATACTGAAGATGAAGAAAACCCCTGTTAATGAATGGACAGAAACCATGTGGGAGTGGGCAAGAAGGCAGAATAGTTTCATAAGCAGAATGCGTGGAAATAAGGGAAAATTGTATGATGAAGAAGGCAATAAAACGAGAAAGCACACTTCATTATTGATTTGGGGGCATGATCCCACAAAGGAGAATAAGTAATGGCTTGGAAGGGCGAATCACGAAGGCATAGTCTTGCAAGGAAGGGGATTAAGACAGTAATTAGTGATAAACGAAAGGTTGATGTATCTACATTTGTTGCGAAAGGCAAATTACATCCACAATTATTTACATTTAAGAACAACCCATATATGATTGATCAGGGCTATAAAATGAAAGAAATACGGTGGAGTTATCCTGAAGATAAATCAGAAAATTATTTTTTTCATGCAACATTTTTACCAAAATTAGAATCAATCAAAAAGGAAGGTTTAAAAGTAGATACAGAAAAATTATGGGATATTTCAGGATCAGGAAAATCATATTTCACTCATATTCCAATAACAGCAATAGGTTGGGTGATGGGATATATGTATGGGGAAGATGAATATGATGATGAAGAAGATATTTCAATAGTGTTATTAAGGATTCCACCGAAATATAAGATGGAATACGATCACAAAGGAACTTTGAATAGCACACCAAGAAGTAACAATTATTTCACAGAAGAAAATGTTGATCCAAACGATATTGAGATAAAAACAAAGGGTGGTTGGATTCCTTTAAAGGAGTTTGATATATGAGTTGGAAAGGCGAGAGCAGAAGGCATAGTCTTGCAAGGAAGGGCATTAAGACGGCGAAAGGAGTAAATGTAGTTGGAAAAACAGATGTTTTATATCCAAGCGTTCAAGATTATTGGCACACAATATTCCCTTTAAAAGTATTCAGATGTGGAGATTCGGAAGAAAAATCAAAGGTAAGATTCTTTTCAGATGGAGATACAGCAGAAGGATATTGTGATGCGTTTGGTGGAGAGATATATGAAGAAATAATAACAATGAAGAACCCATTAATATTACATTCGGGATTGAAAAATAGTTTAACAAAAGAAGAAATGAAAAAATTATTCAAAATATTATTTATAGATAGAGAAAAGAACTACAAAGAGTTGATAAAATATAGAAAAGAACAGGGGAAATATACATCAGAATGGGAAGATCTTGAAGAACATGATTTGGGTTTGAGAATAAGAGGGGATGGTTGGAAACCGATCATTGAATATGCTATGAAGGAAGGTTATGATGGAATAATAACAAGAGATACAGATGCATTATTAACACATGGAACTGTTAGTTATATAACTTGGAAAGGAGATAATTAATGGCATGGAAGGGCGAATCACGAAGGCATAGTCTTGCAAGGAAAGGCGTTAAAACAGCATCAGGAAGAAAGAGATCGGATTATTATTCAAAGGAAAATATTGAGAAAAGGGCAAAGGAAATGGAAGAAATGTACAACAAACAAACCGAAGATAGATTAGAATATCTAAAGAAATACAATCCAGATTGGTTTGTTGATAAATTAAATGTAGTAAAATGGGGGGATCGGAAATATCGTGAAGATTGGTTAGAGATAACAGGAAGGAACAGAAAAAAGAGATTGCCAGAAGCCATTGGAGAAACGGTTGGAATATCAATGGGTTGGGTATCTGACCATTCAGGGTTGGTTCTTCTTACAGATGCAAAATTACTTGAAATTAAAGATAATGGTTATGTAATTGTTGAAGTTGATGGAAATGAAGTTGAATTACCATCATACAGAATCAAATGGATTAAAAGAAAAGAGAAGAAGAAAGAACCGAAGAAAAGACCGAAGAAGATTCCAAAGAATATATCTGGATTAAAATTTAAATTAGAATCAGATACTTACAAAATTGAACAATATACGGCGAATACAGAATGGAATGGCATTCCGATCTCATTTCATGTTACCATGCGATATGGCACATTTGTAAAATCATGGTATGTAACTTACGGCATCAGTTACATGGAGAAATCTGGATGGATGGGTATTGGAGAATTACTTAAAGGCAAGAGTGGAATCAAAAGTAGAAAAGAAGCAAGAGAACTGGCACATGAATTGATAGAAAATGCTTCGATAGAAGAATTAGAATCATTATCTGAAGGATATAAGCGGAAAATACAAGAACGAGTTTAATCCAAAATGTATTAATAGATATAATCGTTAAGCATAACTGATGAACAGAAGAAAGATTGCAGGTATGGTTGTCTTAATACTATTAGGTTCATTTTTCATAGTAAATCAGATTGGCAATGATACTTGGGATGATACCCATTGGGGTGGGGATACTGGAGAAGAAGAATATCATGTTCCACAGCAAAGTGATGGCACAAGAGATGGAGATGGTGGAGAAGTTTGTAGTATGATCTTTTTCATTGGTTTCATTGGTGGAACAGGTTATTATATCAAATGGAAGCGGAATAAATGTGTAAATCAGGATTAATTCTGATAATGTTCGGCATTATACTGATTGCAACAATTCCAGTTCAAGCACAGGAAATAACGATAAAATCAATAGATCCATCCGAGTATTATGATTCCAAGCCATGCATTTGGGGGAATTACATTGTTTGGAGAAGGGCGATCAATCAGAATGACAATGAGTATATCGAATTGAGAGAACCATCATGGATAATGGTTCATGACATTGATAAAGGAAGGTCTTGGAACATTACCGAGAAAAACTTGCTTATGTATGGATCAGATATTTATTGCCATGCCGAAGCCCCTGAAATTCAAGACGGCAGAATCATCTATGAGGCACAGGGAAGCGGAAATTCGTGGGATACTCGTTTATTCATGTATAATATATCCAGCAAGAAAACTTGGGAGATTCCATTGAAATCCACAGATTACGCACATGGGCATCTGCATCTTATACATGACGATTGGATTGCCTACACCCACAAGGAGAATGGAAAACGTCAAGCATACTTGCTGAACTATGCGGATGGTAATTACAGAACGATAGTTGGCAAGAACGAGAATTATAGTGTTTATGGCATGGTCATGTGGGAAGATACTGTTGTGATCACAGCATTGAACAATTCTGATGGTTTTGAGATCTTGACATATGACATAGGCACAACAATGAGAGAAAGCATAGGGATTGGCTTCAATTACAGCAAGGCGATTGCCACCACGATCCACGAAGATAGGGTTGGCATCAATATTCTGGAAGAACAGGACAATTCAACCCAATGGAATTGCTACATTTACGATCTTGAAAGCGATACATTAACCAAATTGCAAGATGGGATATACGGATTGCTTATTTGGGGCAATCAGATGGCTTACGAGCATGATGGCAATATCTTTATTCAGAATCAAGGTCAGGATATTGTAATCACTTCGATAGGAAAGCAGTATTTGGGCGATATTTACGATAATGCATTGGTTTGGATGGACAATAGCAATTCCGAAGGCGATCATGGTGATGCAAGGGATAATACAGATGTCTTTGTTAGGAAGCGGATCACTCCCGAAGAAATCTTTTGGAACAATTGGTATTTCATCTTGATTCTGATAGTGATAATTGTGATCGGATTATTGTTTAGAGGAAGCGGAAAGGAAGGGATGGTGTAAATCGGGGTATTTCATGGGCGAAATTAATGCGGTAGGCATATACAGGGGCTTGATAGCGTGAATAACTCAAGGATAAAGGCAGGAACATATGCCGATCCCCAAGATAGTGCCGTAAAACGCCTAAAAACGCCCTTTAAAGAGCAACAGGCACGAAATAAGGAGAAAATCATCATAATTACCCTGCAAGGCACGATTCTGAACGAAAATCAGGAAATACCTAATACGGCAGTATTCTTGAGCATGATGAAAAAGACAACTGGCTTGAAGATGATATATTTGGGTGGAATCCCTGCAAAAGAGAAGAAGCAGATCAAGAAGTTCATGCGAAATAATCAGTTCCCACAGGGCAGGATCTATTTGCAGAAGAAGAATACGGAACTTGATGATCATTATCTGGAAGTATTGCTGGAACATAAGTTGTATTACGATTGCATGGTGATTACGAGCAATGAGAAGATCTTGTCATATTGCGGAATATTGGGGATTTCAAGCGTGAAAACTCCAGAAAACACAGAATGGGATTGTGGGAAACGGCAAGAGATAATACGGAAATGCGGTTGTATCGGCGGTTAGCCCGAATAGGCAAAAGTATATATATTTGTAATGAGATACACCTTTTGCTATTTGTTAGCAGGAAGTGGAATAAATGGAAAGAAAAGATTGCTGGAGATGTGGTGGTAGTGGTCAGATACAACATCCACATCATGTAGGTGAGAATGTTGATTGCCCAAGTTGTGCAATAACATCAGAAGAACAGGAAGTGAGCAAGATAGAGAATGCCAAGATGGGTGATTTCTGCCCATTCTGTTTGGAAATGACCGTTCATCATGGTATGCTGAAGGGTGGAGATGAATTATTGTGGGTATATAATTGCACGAATTGTAATTTCCACATTGAGTATCCAGTAGTATCATCCTACAATGTTGCGGATATGGATGGAACTGTTGGTGAGATCATAGCGATAAACAAGAGGAAGCCAATCAACTGGAATGAAAGTCAGGGAGAGATAGATTATTCATTGGAGAGTTTCACAATAAGATGGAAGGATGGGGCAGTTCATGAAAAAGTATGTCCAGAAGCAGTATTTGTGATGGGGGATATAAGAACGATAAGAGAAGAATTGAAAAAGGAAGTGGAATAAATGGGAGAACAGCAGTTTAAAAAAGTGAGAAAGGGAAGGCGAATTACCTGTATCTATTACAATGGATATGGGCAATTGCGTAAGCAACAGAAATGGTCATGGATTTGTGAATGTGGTAAGGAATACCAATCTATGAATGGGGCAAAATATTGTTGCTATCCGAAAAAGACAAAGAAAGATATATCTTATGTTAAAGATTCATTTCTTTGCATGGAAGGGGGAAAACTGCCAGAATGGGCAGAACCACAAGAAAAGGAAGTGAAATAATGACGGATGAAGAAGCATATGGGTGTAAGGGTTGCGGAAAGAAAGGAATGACATATGATGAATTAATAGAACATCTTTTTGAAGAATTTGCAGTAAAGGAAGTGGAATAAATGGTAAGGAAAGGAGAAAGGATAGGATACACAACCGAAGAAGCAATCAAAGGCAAAGAATATGCTTGGAAAGATGAATACGGTGAGTATCACACAAAGAAGAATTACTGGCATTGTGGGGTATGCAATAAGAAATTCATTGCAAGGAGAGATGCCCAAACTTGTGAAGATTTACACAATGCGAAATGTTCTATTTGTGGTAATCCTGCAACAGTTCAGATAATATTAAGAAGGGAATATTTTTGTGATAAACATTACAATAACCAACCAATATATGCCAAATTATCAGAATTAAGAGATGAACATCAAAAAAGATCAGTAGTATATAAAAAGGAAGTGGATTAAATGACGGCGATAGCGAAGATAATGAATAAGGCGTTCAGGAAACTGGACAGCAAGAGATGTTGGGTGTGCAATGGAAGTGGAACGATAATAACCTTTATTGGCATTGGCATACCATGTGCCAAGTGTCATGGAGAAGGGCTTGTTAGGGTGGTTTAAATGGGTTTTGAGGGCAAAACCGAATATGTGTGCCAGAACTGTTGGCACAAACACTTCCAGAACAAGAGAACAGGAGAAGCACTTGATTGTTCGTATGCAGGTTGCGATTGCAAGGATTATGATGATGGTGAGTAAAATGGATACCCATGAGATAGACACATTGGAGAAAGTCATGGATGATACCTTTGAAACGCCAGAAGATAACCGAACAACCATGCCAATCCATGAGAACATCAAGAAGGAGTATGTGTATAGCAGATACAGGGAAGTTCTTCTATACGTTCTGCATGAAGCGACAGAAGAAGGATATGCATTTGTAGTGCATTATACACCGACAGGGGAGATCTATGGTTTCAAGACATGGCAGGAAGCGGATGGCTTTGCGAAGGGCAGGAAAGCCCATGTAGGCGCATTCAATCAGTTGTGGGGGGAGTAGAGATGGCAGATGATAGGATCAGATTAGAACGGCATGAACCCCCATACACAAAGGAATGCCCTGATTGTAAGGGCAAAGGAACGGTCAAGAAGGGATGGCAGAAGTGTTTGAGATGCAATGGAGAAGGCAGGGTGTATGTATGAAGAAACTCAAATACAGGTGTAACAAGTGCGGTTGGGCAACCTACTTTTACAAGTTGGTTAGCGGAAGAACTTGCCGAAACCCCGAAAAGAATTGTGATGGGCTTTTGATGAGGGTGAAGTAATGAACAAGAGATCACAACAACAAAAAATATGTGGTTGCGGAACAAAAATGACCATTACAACATCTACAACTCCCAAAGAAGATGGTTCTGATGAATTGTGGTATTGCAAAAAGTGTGATCATTGAATTTAGATTCAATGATGATGGTAGTGTAGTGGTGGTGAGTTAAGTGGTTCAAGCATGGGAATGTGATAGTTGCGATAAGAGATGCAGAAGATATACAGATAATGATGGAGATTTTCCAGTAATAGATGGAAGATTATGCAAAGAAGCGGAATATCCTAATACCAATGCCCATTTTGTTCCGATAGATTTTCATGAAATCACAGAAGAACAATACATAGAAGCCCTGAATATCTATCTGGATATTGCCTATCCTGATGATAAGCGGATATGGAGAATCATAGTAGGTCAGCGAATGGAATCAGGAGAAATTTCTGGAGAGCATCAAAGACGATCTATTTTTGTTAGTGTATGCGAAGAACCACACCGTTCAGCATTCTTTAGGCATGGCATCCCATCCTCTATCACATTCGGCAGTTGGATTCAACCGCACATGAAATTGCGATATGATGATTGTGGTTATAAGGATAAGAAGGAACTTTGGGTAGAATCCAATGAGAGATCCGAAGATGGAGAAGTGGCTTGTGAATTGAGCAGGGAAATAGCCCAAGAGATTGAGAAGGCATGGAGAGAACAATTGGATTGGTTTGAGGAAGGCGATTGAGTTGGATAAAGAAAAGATTGGTGTGATCATATTCTTTGGTGGTGGGTTAATTGCATTTCCAATAACATTAGTTAATGTTGCCTTTGGCTGTTTGGCTATTGCGATCACAACAATATCTGGATTCTCTATTGTTTATTATGAACGAGAAATCAAGCATTTGAGAAAGAAGGGTGATTGAATGACTTTGAAGGTACATTACACAGAAAAGCCACTATCAATTGGCAAACTTCATAAGGTATTTTGTGGCAGGATGGTAAGGGCAGTTCATACAGATACAGATCTGAATGAAGTAACTTGTAAATCATGTTTAAACAAACTGAAGAAAAGAGAACAGATAGAAACCAATCCATATGTGATATGCAGAAGCAACGGTCAGATTTGCATGGATTGTGGCAAGAAGATTAAGATCGGTGAGGAATATTGGTATTACACATCATCCAATAAGAAGTTGAAGAAAAAGAAGAAGAAATACACATATTGTAAGCCCTGCAAGGAGAAGCCAGAACATAACCGAGATCGGTTGGATTATGAGGGCATGGCATTCACATTATTGAACAAGCCCCTTTTCAAGCACGAATTTGAGCAGAAGTTTGAGTTATCCAACAGATGCCAAAGCAATGAGATTATCAACCGATTGTTCAATCTTGGCTTCCCGATCAGGAAGTTCAGATGGTTCAAGAGATCACGATACAACAGCAGGATAGGTGAGAATCCAAATTGGAATCATGGCTTTCAACCTAATAAATTCACAATCTACTATCATGAAGGCACAGAAAATAAGGTAGTAAAGCGATTACTGGAAGAATTTGGATTTGATTCAATCAAGTGGAAGGATCTGATACAATCGTTATACGGTTGCAGGTTGCCAACAGAAGTAAGAAGTAAGGAAGCATTAGTTGATTGGTCAAACCACAATGTTTATAATTTTATACCGAATAAAGCAAATGAAAAAGGAGATGAAGAAAATGAGTAAGATAGATAAGGAGAAGTTTGGAAAAATACTGAAAAGTAAGAAAGCCATGCGGAAGATAATGATGGCTTTTTTGATGTGTGCGGTGGCATTCTATGGAATTGCGTTCATGCTTGGACACTTTGGCATAGAATACGGAACGGATATAATCATGCAATGGGGTAACATCTTTGTTTTGATTGTGATCTTGATATTTGCCTATGAGATGTTCTTCTTTGATGAGGATTTCCAGAAGATAATGAGGGGCAATAAAAAGGATAGATGCCCAAAGTGTAAATCAAAGGAATATATTGTCATGATCAAACCCTATGAACTTGATGGAAATCCGAAAGAGAAACGACAATGTAAGAAATGCGCCCATGTTTATGATGTGGAAGTGGCAAAAAAGGTGAAATCATGATGTTTGTAACACATGGTAATGCCCCATTAAACGAAGTGATGATGGGGATGGGCAGATGTGTTACTTATGAACAGGAGGTTTCCGATGTCAAATAATGAAACCCATCCAACAGATGCCTCGTCTGTAGCGGAAGTGAGTTACAAACTGGGGGACTGTTATGAGTTAATTAAAGACTTACCAGATAATTCGGTTGACTTGATACTCACAGACCCGCCATATGGGATTAACAAAGAGGGTGTTATCGGTGACGACTCATTAGATACCTTTAAGAATATCCAAGATGAATTATACAGGGTATTAAAGACAGATAGGTGGGCGGTGTTTTTTGTTCCAAATGGTAGGTTGCCCGAAGTATTAGAGTTCATGCCTTTTGATTATGTGTGGTCATGTATGGTGTTTTATTCAAATATGCAACGGGTAAACCACATCCCTATCGGGCGTTGCATGACCTCCATGTATATAGTTTTCAAAAAGGGCAACCCAAAAACAAATAGAAAGATATGGGATATTCAAAAGTATGTATATCGTGGAGAGGACATCGTAAAACACCCCAGTCCAAAACCAATAGTGGTCTGTGAAAGAATTGTTACTGCTTTTAGCAAACCGAATGACATGGTTTTCGACCCATTTTTAGGTAGTGGCACGACATTAATGGCTTGTCGTAACACTGGTCGAAATGGATTGGGCTATGAAATAAACGAAGAATATGAACAAGTAATCAAGGAACGCATAAAAGAGTCAGTCCCCGAATTAATGAAGTACGACTCACTTCCGCAAGGGCGGGGAGGTGTAGGGAATGAGCGAAGCGAATGATTGGACAGTCACTTTTAATGGTGGCGGTCAGTAATGGTAAGTGAGATTACCTTTCAAACGAGTTCTACAAACGAAGGAGATATAGATAAGTTCATAAAGTTAGCAAATAAATTAAAACTTGGCTATTATTGTGAGGAAGTGGAAATCGGTGGATAATATGCCCATGAAAAACTTGCCAATATGCCCGAAATGTGAGCATTGGATAGGTAGTATCTATCACTTATATTTTTGTCAGCATTGGCACAAGCGAAGAAAAAAGGAAGTGGCAAATGAACAAGAAAGTTCTACTAATTGATGTTGATTCCAAAATTCCCAACATAGCCCTGATGAAAATCTCCGCATGGCATAAGCAACAGGGCGATCAGGTTTCATGGGATGCTAAAGATCCTGATATTGTTTATGCCAGTATAATTTTTACTGAAAATCGTGATAAACTCTACTTTCTGAAGCAAAATTATCCAAATGCGGAGATCCATATTGGTGGATCAGGATACTCATTGGATATAGAACTGCCCAAAGAAATTGATAAAATGAAGCCCGATTATTCGATCTACAAAGAACGATATTCAATAAATTTCACTACAAGGGGTTGCCCCAACAAATGCAAGTGGTGTATTGTGGGCGAAAAGGAAGGGCATAAGGTAGTGCCATATCAAAAGATAGAGCAGTTCCATGATCCGAAACACAAGAAGGTAGTATTGCTGGATAACAACATATTAGCCCTGAAAGATTGGTTCAGGGAGAACATGGGGTATGTGAAGAAGCACAATCTGAAGGTGGATTTCAATCAGGGCTTGGATATTCGATTGGTGGATGAAGAAATTATCGAAATTTTGAAGTCAGTAAATTACCATGAGTTGCGATTCGCATGGGATAGCATGGAAGTTAGCAAGATCGTGAAGAAGAAACTCAAATTGATAGAGAAGCATTTCCATCATGAAATTCATGTATATCATGCGATCACATTCTACATTTTAGTGGAATGCGATACAAACATTGTAGAAGATCTGGAAAGGGTTCATTACTTGAGAGAAAGGAACATTCCATCCTACATAATGCCCTATCAGAAGATCTACAAGAAACAACCCGATCCTGTAAGGCAGAAGCATACGAAATCATTGGAACGATACTGCAATAAGCGTGATGAATATTTCCGATATGATAATTATTGGGAATACCTGAAGGGATACTATTCATTGAGTTACTATCTGAAGATCAAGGCGAAATATGATAAATTGAAAGGTGAGAACAATGGAAAATGAACTGATACTGATAACAAAGGTAGATTGTCAGAAGTGTGATTGGTTGAAGAACAAGTTAGAGAAGGAGAGCATTGAGATCGAAACCCATGATGCAAAATCGGTTGATGGCATGGTTCATCTGGCTTTTCATGGATTACTGGATGATGATGTCCATATGCCAGTATTGTTGATCAATGACGATAGGCACATTGCAGGGAAAACGCTTGAAATGTTGAAGGAGATCCGACAGAATAACGGCGCAAAAGTTTAAATTTATATACTGTTTAAGGGATATTGTTAGAATGGGAAAAAAGGATGAAGAAATCAAAGAGCAATTGCTTGTAGAAAGTTTGGGCTATGTCAAAATCCCAAAACGAGTTAGAGATCAGTATGGCAACCCGAAGAAGTATCCCAATCCTGATGTATCGGCGCATGAGCAGGATGGCAAACTGATAGTATGCTATGAGTTTGAACTGGATGAGTTGCCGAAGAAGGAGAAGAAGGAAGTGGAATAGATGGTTGAAGCAATAATTGAATTGGGTAAAGAAAATCCATTCATTTTAAGAGTTAAAGATGTAAGCATTTACCATTTTTCAAAAACAGTAGATATATTATCAGAAATTCATGGAGAAAGAACAGTTAATCAGGAAGAATTGGACAAGTTACTTGAATTAATGGGTAAAGTTGAAAATTATTATTTAACTTTACCAAAGAAGGAAGTGGAGTAATTGGAGAAGATAGTTGAAGTCAAAGGCGATAGATTCTTTATTAAAGGTTGTTTAAATTTAAAACTGAAAAGTTTGTTGCCATGCCAAAAGTGTGGTTTTTGGAATGGAGAAAAATGCGAAAATCCAGATTATAATCATGAAGAAATGGATGGGATATTGCATGGCAGATGGGAGATCATGAAATTTGAAATTCCACATGAGGAAATTATAATTGATACAATGCCGATCCCAACAAATAAAGTATCAAAATTAAAATGTAAGCATTGTGGGATGGAAATAGAATGTAAGATTCCAAAATGGAAAGAAGGCGAATGTCCATCAGGAGAACTTCAGCACGAATTTAGGGCATTAAAGGAAGAAGATTAAATGGCAGGAAATATGTATGCAGGAGTAAAGCCCATTAATGATATGGGTGGCAGATGCAAACATGAATGTGTCTATTGCAGTTCCATATTGCTTCGACATCAATACCCTGCAAGTAGAGAAAAATACAATGGAGAATACAGGATATACGAGCATGAACTGAAGAAGAACTACAAGAACAAAGTATTGTTTGTTTGCGGTCAGAATGATTTGTTTGAAGCATCAGTTCCCGAAGAAATCATAGTCAGGATACTTGAGAGATGCAGGAAACGAGATCAAAGTAATCTGTTTATGTTCCAAACGAAGAATCCTGAAAGAATCAACGACTTTCATAAACTTTTACCTGAAAATCATATGATCGGCACAACAATCGAAACCAACCGAGAAGAATACATATCAAAATACAGCAATGCCTCATCAATAAAAGACAGAATGGAAGCAATGATTCTTCTAAACTTTTTCGGGCATCCTATTTATATAACAATTGAACCGATCTTGGATTTTGACTTGGAAGAATTTGTGGAGATAATCAAAAGAATCAAGCCAGATAAGGTTTATATCGGGGCAGATAGCAAGGTTCATAAGTATCCGAAGATTTACAATAATTTGAAACTCCCTGAACCCAATGGAGAAAAGGTTCTCAAACTGATTGAAGAATTGGAGAAATTTACGGAAGTAGAAATAAAGAAAAATTTAATTAGGATATTAAAAGGAAGTGGCAAAGATGAAGAAGGGAACAGTAACTAAATTTACGATAGACTTGGAAAGAGTTGAGCAAAGCGTATTTGATAGACTTCTAAAATTAGGAGAATTTGAATCATTGGGTTTCAGCACGAATAGATGGACATTCCCTATAATTCATATCAGGGAAGTGGAGAAGATAATCGGAGATCGCATTTCTTTCGATATGAGATATATCAGGGAACATATTGTTGGCATGGAATCTGTTGAGGGTGGAAAACTATACATTACAAAGGGCTTGAAGGATAGTAAGGTTGAAGAAGTCTTGAAGATGAAAGACAGGGTAGAATCAATTCTGAAGCGTGATCCGAGAGCAAGGAATAGCGACAAATGGCTTTATCTGAAAGTTCTGGAAGATCTTGGTTATGAAATCTATGCGGATTACGGCGAAGTAACTAATCTTCCATCATGGGAAACGGTATCAAGAATCCGAAGGAAGTTCCAAGAGTTTGATATGTATCTGCCCAATCCAGAAATTCTTGCGGTCAGGAAGGAAAACGAAGAACAAATGCGAAAGAACAACGATTGGTTTGGTATGGGCGAAGCGGAATACCAATAAATTTATATATCTAAAAATATATATCGGTTTGCTTGGAACATCTTGGCGCATATCCCAAGTGCAAAGGAATCCCATCCCTTTATTTTTTTATTTTTTTTAATTCTTTAATGCCCCCCACCCCCCTATATTTCGTATGGAACTTTATTCGATAGTAAATCGGGCAGTTGCCGATTTCGTTTGAAGCGTTTTTTGATGATAAAGTATAAATGTTTATAATGAAAATAAGGGTTGGAAATTTCATGAAAAGGGACAGAAGGGACAAAAAGCATTCCCTAAAGGCAGGGGATAAGAGCAGTATCCAAGCACAAGTTCATGCCTTTTTACAAGCAACATACCCTGCAAGTTGGATGCCCAAGATTATAGCGAAAGAACTTGGGCTTGATAGTGATAAAGATTATGAAACGGTTAAGAAAGGATGTCAGCGATTACTCAAATCTGGAGATTGCCAAAGACCAACTGGAATGAAAAGAAATTGGTATATGGGCATTCCAACGGCAGATAATGTAGCATCAATTGACGATCCCCCTGTTGAGATTCACAATTTATCCTTTGTTGCCGAAATTGATGAGAAAATCATGAAGCAATTAAAAAAAGGGACAAAAGATAGGGGTAGTGCCACTCTTTTATATACTCAAAGGGACACAATGAAAAAATTAGGCAGGGCGATTGAATACACCAAGCATTCCGACAGGGTTTGGTATCTCTACAAAACTTATTGGGTTGCAGATGGCAATCATTTTGATGTTAGTTTCCATTGTCATGATGAGATAGTTGAAGTCAATCTAAATGCAAGTAAGAATCCTTTATCAGAAATGCAGTTTGCAAGTTTTTACAGTTGGTTACATGGAATGCTACAAGGATTGGGTGTAAATGTCCCAATAATTCAACTCAAGATCACAAAGGCAGAACTTAACAAAGATTATACAAAGATAACTATTACGCCGAAGATGTTGGAGATAAGGGAATTGCTGGAAGGATCGTGGTTGCGAATTTACCGTAAATATAGGAACTTACACAGATTGGAGATCGGAACGACATATGAGGGAGATAAACAACTGTATGAACTGTTTGAGAACTTTGGCAAAGCCAAGACAAAAGAAGGAAAGCCAATGATAGATGAGGGTGGAATGTTCCGTTGAAAACGATTGCCATAGATCCGAGCAGATTATCCGAGATGGAGATTTGCCCTTATCAATTTTTTTTAAAATATGAATATGATGCCAAATATCCGAAGGAATATCAAGATTACGGAAATGAGCAAGAACTGATAGAAAGAAGCATCCGAGATCTACTATCCGAGCAGGGAACTGTAAAGGAAGTAGTTGCGAAGAATCTTGAGGAAATGGACAGGGTATTTCGCCCTGATTCTGTTAAGGAAGCGGTATTGTTGCTTGATAATTGGCTTGATAGAAGGCGATTTCAGGGCGATTTGCAGGAGATCAACCAATCTTTCACAGAAACATACACATTAGGCAAAGAAACGGTTGCTATTAGCGGTTTAATCCATCAAATAGAAAAGATAGAAGGCGAAGGCACGATCAAGGCAACGGTATTCAAGGGAGAGAACCGATTATACACACATGATTGGATGGTTAAGACTTACTTACCGATTATTTATGCTTTAGTTATCAGAAGGTTATACAATGCCGATAAGATAATTATAAGTTATTTCATGATCAAGCACGATTCTGAAGTGTGGGTTGAGTTCAAGGATACAGATTGGGATTACATGAAGCGATTGGTTGCCATCCAGTTGAAAGGTTTGATGCACAGCAGGGGAGAGAAGGCGATCACAGGTAGCCATTGTGCCTACTGCCCCCGAAAGACCGTATGCAATGACTACAAGAAATTGATCATGGATGCCTTTGAGATAGAGAAGTTCCATGAGTTATTCAAATTGAGCATGGAAGAAATCATTGCGTTCATTGATGCCATTGATAGCCAAAGAACCGTTCTGAAGGGCAGATCCGAAGAATTGAAGAACATCCTGATCCAAGAATTGCTTGAGAACGGCAATGATTGTGCCGATTACGGTAAGTTTTCAGTTGGGATAGAGCAGAAGAAAACGATTGATTGTGATCTGGAGAAGATTCTGAAGGAAATCAAGCCCGATCTCCACAGCAAGATTACGAAAATAGACAGGAAGAAATTGGAGAAATATCTTGATGGCTTATCTGATGAAGATAAGGTCAAGTTGATGATGCATTGCAGTATCCGATTCTACAAGCCCAATTTGAGAATCAGGGAGAAGAAGGAAGAATTTGATAAGGGCAAGTTATCAGATTTGCTTGGATTCTAACTTACCTATAACTTACTTCAATTTGTAATACTGGCTATTTAATGGTACATATAATTCTGAATTAAAGGTACATGAAATTAATTATGTGTATTACAAATTGTATTACAATCCGTAATACAACTTCAAGAATAATTGTATTACAAAATGTATTACAAACTGTAATACAAGATACTGGCTATTTTCATCCCGATATATGACACAAGGGCAGAATAGTTTTCACCTATCGGGTATTATTTGCAGTTCCATTTATAATACTTACTATTTGTTAAGCACAAATCTTAATCTAATTATCCATCATGGCTAAATGGAGTTAAATTAAAACTATGTGTTTTCGTGCAAAAAATGAACTACATATGCAAACGACACACATCATATTTAAGGTTGATGTAATGCGTAAGTGCATTGAATCCGCATTGTTTAATTTGTTGAAAAAGTTTAAATAGAACAGTTGTATTACATTTGAATTAGGAAGTGGCAACAATGGTTGAAGAAAATCAGAAAAAGGAAAAATTCTGCCCATTCAAGAAATCGGATTGTTTGGGCGATCTTTGTGCGTTATGGATACCAAGATACAATGATAAAGGGATATGGGAAGGCGATTGTGCATTTGCAGTATTGGGGCAGGATGCACAGGAACGGTTGAATCTATTGTAGGTGAGCATAATGGAAATAAAACTATTGAATATCATTGCAATGTGGTGTGATCTGGAAAAGGAAATAACTATTGTTCTCAAACACAAAACAATCAATCAAGGGATTTTTAAAGGCAAGATTACAGCAAGTGGGGATGATTATATTGAATTTACAAGCAATGATGGTTTTCCAAAAGACATTGTAATTCCAATAGATGAAATCATGATGTTCATACCGAGTGAAAAAAATAAATCAATGCCACTTAAAAAAAAAAGATCAGGTAAAGATATTAGATGGGCAAAAAGGGAAGGGAAGTAAATGGCAGAACAAAATCATGAATATGGCACGATTGGAGAACCAATCTTCATCTGTTCAAAGAATTTCAATCAACCAATCAAGCAATCATGTATTCCAGATTATCCATTAGATGAAACAGAACCATGTGGGCATCATCAAGCGGATCTATGGTGTATCATTAACGGTCATGTTTGCCCATATCTGATAATGGGCTTGAAGCCAAAGGAGAATGATTAGATGCCAGATGAGAACAGGGGGTTGTGGGAATGAAAACGCATTATATATTCGGCAAAGTGCCAGAACATATCGGCATTCCCAAGTTGGATACAACATGGGCGCAATGTGGTAAGGAGATTCCTTTAGATAACCTAACAAACGAATTGAACAAGGTTACTTGTAAGAATTGCTTGAAGGCGTTCATCAGCAACGAGCATTGGATTATCCGAGAAAGTAGCAGGGCAATATCAGAATCATCTAAAGAGATAAAGGAAGCACAAAAACAATTGGATAAATTGAGGGCAGGTGAATTAAAATGAACGAGCATGAATATACTCCAGAATTTTACGAGTTGGTAACAGCAGATGGCAAGAGATATTTATCATATCATTGCTTTAGTTGTAATTGCAAACATCTAATCCGATCCACAGCAAACGAGATTGCAAGAATCAGGGCATCATTACGCATGGTGGAAAAGGCATGGCAACAGGATGAAGTTCTGATCCTGCATTGCGGTAAGAAGAAAATCCCAAAATATGAGGGGGATGGCATTCTCATTGTGATTACGCCCAAGACGATCATTCCAAAGAGAGAAGCGGATAAAATCAGAAAGCGAATAGCCAGAATTATAGAGGAATTGCCATACGTTTATTATGACAATGAGGAAATCACATCCACCGAGAAGATGATTCTGGATAAGGTATTAAAGTTTGAAAACTTGGAAGAAAAGATTAGCAAAGCAAAGAAGGAATTGAAGAAAGATCTGGAGAAGTTGAAAAGGATTGATTGATATGGGTAAAGAGATTCATAAATCAAGCGGTTGTGAAGTAATAGATAACGCCAGAAAAATGCAAAAAGAGGGGATTGCATTTGAAGAAATCGGGAAATATACCGAAGGCAATTGTTCTGGCGATTGTGATAACTGCCAGTTCAATACATTCAAGAGGGATAAGCCCAAGATATATTTTCTATCTCATGGAGATCCAGAAGTGAAGATAATCGAATATGATAATGTAGAAACCGAAGAACAATTCCAAAACATGATGGCAATGGCATTGATGATCGGCAATGAAGATGGATCATTCAATGATAAGGCATTTGGCTATTGGAATGGCATATGGTATCATTCAGTTCCAAGCCCAAAGGAAGATAAAGAAGAACAGGAGATACCCAACGAAATTCCCGATCAATGCTTGGCTTGTGATGGCATAGACTTTGATTTTGCATTCTTTCACGAAGGCAAGAAAGTAATCAAATGCATGGATTGTGGCAATTTACAGTATGAGAATCCAAAGGAGATAATAGATGAAGGAACAGATTAGGAACTGGAAGCCAAGACAGAAGATAAAGGTCAAGTATCAGATTGATAAGGGGCATTATGCCTATTGGGAAACCACAGCAAATGATCTTTACACAATCATTTCAGCAGTAGTAGATGCCTATATAAGAAAGGGCATCAAACTATCGAATAGGCAGTTATATTACAGATTAGTGGGCAAGGATCTAATACCAAATTACATTGAGATTTATAAACGAGTTTGCAAGTTCCTAACCGATCTCAAATACGGTGGATACATAGATTGGGATGCCATTGAAGATCGTGGTAGAGTTCCCAAGAGAAAATCAGAATGGGATACCATTCAGGATTTGATAGATTCAGCAGTTTCATCATACAGATTACCGAGATGGCAGGATCAGGATTTCTACATTGAATTGTATTGTGAAAAGGAAGCAATGGAAAGTGTGTTAAGACCGATTGCCGACAAGTATCATATTTATTTCGGTTACAACAAAGGATACAGCAGTTCATCCACCATGTATGAATTAGCGAAAAGGGTTGATAAGGCATTGGATGATGAAAAAATTGTAACAATCTTGTATTTAGGCGATCACGATCCATCAGGGCTTGATATGGTCAGGGATGTGGAAGAAAGGATAAAGGAATTTCTGATGGCTTGGAGATATGGGCTTGATATTGATGATGAAGAATATCCAAGATGGCAAACAGAAGAATGGATTGACGATAATTTTTCAGTTGAAGCGGTTGCCCTAACAAAAATACAGATTGAGAAATACAAGCCCCCACCGAATCCTGCAAAAATAACAGATCCAAGAGCAAAGGATTACATTGCCGAGCATGGCAGGATAAGTTGGGAATTGGATTCAATAGAACCTGAAATATTAATGGAGATAACCGAGAATGCGATTTTGGATTATCTGATAGTGGATAGATACAATGCATGGATAGAGAAGGAGAAGGAAGAATCGAAGGCATTGGTTGAGTTTGGCAAATCATTGAAGGAATGTGATAAAGAATGAAACAAGAGGAAATTGATAGATTAATCAAAAAAGGAATCTTAATTCCAGATTATTTTTTGGAAGATAAATATGTTCTCGTAGAAACAAACGAAATGGTTGGCTTGGTAAAGAAATGCATTGATTTAAAAAGAGAAGGTAAAGAACCTGTTGTTGTATTTTTTGATGGATTACCTGTAAGAGAACGGATTACAAGAGAACATTACACAAAAAATATGATAGAATATAGAAATCTAACGCATATTACAAGACACATAATAATTCTTGATGGAGATAGATTAACAATAAATGAATATGAAGAATTAAAAAGAGAATGGAAAATCAAAAGTATAGTAGGTGATGGGAATGGCTAAATGCATGGGCAAATGGTCAGAAAAGACGATTAACAATGTAAGATCGGAAATCGGAGAGAGATTACTGGATGAACTGATAGAAACGGAAACATTATTCTATGTTCTAACAGATATATTGGGCATGGATAATCATTCTGCAAGTTTTTGGGCAATGCAATGTTTCAGGGGTGGCATGATATTTGATGGTCAGTTGATAAGCGATATGGTATGTGAAAGATGGAAGGCATACGAATTGAATCCGAAACAAGCGACAAGGTTTATTAAGCGTTTCATGAAAAGCAGTAGGATAATACAGGTTGATGAAAGCCCGATAGTTTGGGAATTGAATGGCTTTGGCAGTAATCAACCGCCGTTCATTGCAGGGTTTGAGAGGGGCATATATGATAATTGAATTGGAAGATTTTGCCAAATGGTGTGCCATTCAGGAATGGGCATATATTAAAGAACAATTTGAAGATGGAGAGAAAAATTTCATAGATTCTACAACCCATAATCACAAGGATTTCGTTTTATTATGGGAGATGATTGGGGATTTTAGAAGGAAACATGGATTGCCATATGTTTGTTATGATCCAGAAGGGAAAGAAATTACAGAAGCCAGATATTATGAGATTCTAAAAGAATATGTAAAAAAATATGGGGTAGATGAATGATCATTCATTGGGGTTGCTGGAAGTTAAGGGCAGAACCAAGATTCTTGGCAGATAAAATCACATATCATGTTATAGTTTGTCAAAATTGCGGTTCAGTATTGAAAAACCCATTAAAACCGATCTTCGCAAATGAAACAGGTTTCGCCTATTGTAGTGAAGATTGTGCAAAACAAGATGTGATAGATGAAGCAAAGAGAAGGAAAGAAGAAGATCCAGAATGGAGTGGATTCTAATGAGTATGAAAGACAAGATATTTTATGCATTGTTCTGTTGGGATTGCAACAAGTTTGTTTGCTATGGCAGTAATGGATATGTAACTGTTTATTGTCAGGAATGCCAACCTGAAAGAGAAGGAGAATCAAGAATTAAGATAGAGGGTGTTTGATATGGGAAACTATGGAGTTAGTGCGGAAGAATTGTTACCGAAACTGGATGAATTTTTGGGAAGTTTGGAAGGCGATACATCAGCAGAAGAACTTGCGAAGGCATACAATATGTTGGCAGTAAAGTATGACTTTCCAGATATTCTATTATTTCATTGGATGTTGAAAGACATGGAACATGATAATGTGCCGTTTGATGAGCAGATCAAGAATAGCGGTATGAAGAAAAGGTGGTTATGATGATATGCCCGATTTGTTCAGGAACAGCAGTAATCGAAAGAAGGGAAGGTGGAAAGGCATTTGAAGTTCAATGCAGGAAATGTAAGCAATGGTTCAAGATGAAAACAATATTGATACCATTTGATCCAGAAGCGGAATATGAAGATGAGATTCCATTAGATATTCATATCAGGAAGCCAATATTGGATTTCGCATTACGAATGGAACAGAAAATGTCAGAAAAAGATGAAGTTTATGGAGATAGAGAGCAAAGATTGGAACAAGAGATTGAAGAATATAGGGAAAAAGTCAAGTATCGTGGTGAAGGAACAGCAGAATCGTTGGCAGAAGAAATGGTTGATTTTGCCAACATAAGCATGATGATCTGGAACAGATTGAAGGAAGGTGAAGAAGATGGTAAAATGGGATAAGGATGCAGAAGGCAATTGGGTTCAGAAGAAATCCGATCCGCATAAGAGCAAGAAGGCAACGAAGGGCGATAGAGCAAAGCACAGGGCAGGTAAGGAAGCAAGGGGGAAGAAGTGATGGGCTATATATCTATAAATCAATCAAATGATTTTGAAGAAACAATCGAAGTAGTTAAAAAATATATAAGAATGGGGCATTCTGTTCAAATCAAATTGCAAGAATTTCATCAGGATACATTGGAACATAAGTCATTGGAATGGGAAGTTTGGGTGGATTTCGATCCATATCTTTGTTTCAATTGTAAAAGGATGAAGGATGCAAGAATCCATCCAATTACGGAAATATACGGTCAAAATTATTGTAATAATTGTGCGAAGGAATGAAGGTGAAATAATGAAAGAACTGAATGAGATAAGGCAGGAGTTCAAGCAATGGGCGAATGGTCAGAAAGTTCCTATCGAAGTGAATGAGTTATGGAATTGGTTCATGGAAAGCCCATTGGGTGAGATGATAGAGGGTTTGCCATTTAGATCGGAAGAAATGAATCGGCGCATGATGGACATATTAGACAGGGAACAAACCCTGATCCTAAAGGAATCGGCAGTTAGAGAAAAACTTGAAGAAATGGAAGCAATGATCAGGAAGGGCTTCATGGAGATAAAAGAATTGAGAATGCATCATGGCTTGAATGCATTGACAGGTGAGAAGGATGAGTAAGATAAAGGAAGCGATTGATAAGGGCATAGAGAAGGGCAAGGAAGCAGGAAAGAAGGCGAAGGAATACCTGATAGATGATACTGCCGAAGATCTAAAGAAGTTACTTGCAACCAATCCGAAGGCGAAGGTATTGTGTGGAGAATGCGGAGAAGAACTTACCAAGCATGAAAAGGAAGGGTGTGTTAGGAACGAAGTTGCGCCCATCTGTTTTGCTTGTGCGATCAGGAATAAAGCGGTGAAGTAATTGGCTAATGATGGAAAGGCAGAAGATTTTCGGAAAAAGCACATCCAATATCGGATAATTATAGTGATAGTATTCTTAATATTAGGCATGATCGGATTTTATTATATAGGAATGATAGGAGATGATAATATGAAACCAAAAGAAGTATATTACAACTTTGCAAATGCGACAGTAATTGTAGATGAAAGTTCTAACATAACGGTGGAACTGAACAATAAATCAATGTATCGGATAAGAATAATTGGTATAAGCAAATACGCCAATCACGAAGTTGAGGATTCCAATCTTTCATCAATTGGAGATAGTCAAATGACTTTTGACATTTTTAAAATGCTTGATGAAGAATTGGATGTTTGGATTGAGATAGAGAACATGAGTTACAATATCCGAGAGAAGAAGTTAATAATTGAGGGGCATTAAATGGATAAAGCAACAGCAGAACGGTTAGCAAAAGAAATCAAAGAAGATATTCAGAAGAATCCACTTCATTACGGTGATGCCGAAGTTCATATAATAGAAACGATTGGAGTAGGATGGAAGGTGGAGATATTTTAGGTGATTGAGATGGATAAGATAGATACCATGTTACTGATTTTATTCACATTCGTAGCAATCTTATTAACATTGCTAATTCTGGATATTAGAAGGGAATTGATGTCGTTAGGATATTGGCAGGATTATACATTATGGGAGAAGATCAAAATTACAATAAGTTGCTTAATTCAACTTACAGTTGAACCATATGACAAGGCAATATTGAAGAAGCCAAAGAAAAGCAAAGGGGATGAAGAATAGATGTTCAAGCCAATGGATTTAGTTCAGGAAGCCATTGAACGACATGGCAAACACATTGCAGTTGCTTGTTCATTCAGTAAGGATAGCATTGATGTATTGAAGATGGCTTTAGAGATAAATCCAAAGATCGTGGTGATCCATGAGAATACTGGCGTGGCATTTCCAGAAACGGTAAAATTTAAGAAGAAAATTGCAGAAGAATGGAAGTTGAATTTGTATGAAACGAAACCGATCAAGACATTTTGGGAATGTGAGAAGGAATACGGATTACCAACCATCAGGAAGGGTGGTGGCAAGGGCAGTAATGCGCCCAAATGTTGTGAATATCTGAAAGAAAAACCTGCATTGATTTTACAAAAGGAACTTGGCATTAATGCAATCATAACAGGGCTACAATCTTGCGAAAGCCAGAACAGATGGAAACTTGCCATGCGTTATGAGAACAAAAAAGCCCCATATACAGAAAGAGAATTTGAGGGAGAGATAGTAGAATTTTGCGGTCAAAGATGGTATGTGAGAAACACAGGTACATGGAACTATCATCCGATCATGCATGATTCTACCTTTGATGTTTGGAAGCGAACATTAGATGAAAGCACACCGATCAATGAAGTATATACAAAGTGGGATAAATACAGCAATGTTTATGATGATCCGAAGATAGAATTAGTGAAGAAGGGCTATCTACTTTTAGAAGGCAATCCAGCACTTTACAATCGTTGCGGTTGTTTGCCATGCACAGCATACTTGGATTGGGAGAAGAATTTATCAATTAGCCATCCAGCACTTTACAGAAAGTTAAAGAGATTGCAATGTCCGAATCAAACGAAATTAGATCTAAAAGGTGGTGGTCAATAATGGGCTTTGAGATTCCAAGAAAGATAGTAGGCACTTGCGATCATAATGATTGCAAGAATAAGATTGAGATTATCATCAGATATATCCAATCTGGATTTCGGCAGGATACACTTGCCGAGAAGGTCAGGAAGGAAGGTTGGTATTATTCCAAGAAGAAGGGCTTGTTAATATGTCCAGATTGTAGGGATAAGATGGGTTTGCGTATATCTGGCAGGAAGCCAAAGTTGTTGCCACCAAGAACCCATGCAGTAACAACCACAAGAAGCAATGCAGTATTGGAAGGAGATCTGGATATTACAAAATGTAGTGATTGTAATTGCATGACAAAAACGATAGAAGGCAAATGCGGTAAATGTGGAAATAGGAAGGTGAAGTAGATGGCATTAAAAGTGATGCAAGTATATTGTAAAAATTGTGGGTTTTCATATGTGGATGAAAATACTATTCCAGAAGATCAGGAAGTCTTTGTTATAGAATGTGATTGTGGTAAGATAACTGCATACCATAGATGTAAGCAAGGCAAGTATTCTAAAATGTCGGTAAAGTTGCTTGATGTCCATGAGATAGAAGATCGGAAGATTGATAAAAGCAATTGTAACAAGCAATGGGTATGCGGATTAGCCCATGAGATTAGGAGAAAGAAAGAAGGAAAAAGGTATGAGATCATACCTGAAAGAACGCATACTTGCAAATTACCAAAGAACCATGAAGGCAAGTGTGAATGTTCTTGTGGAGTAGTAGATAACGGAATCAGGGATGAGAGCATGATTCCGAGCATTTGGAATATCAAGATAGGGTGTGCGGTTTGTCCGTATAGGGAACTGAACAGAACATATGATAAATTCGTTCAATGGTGTAGGCATATCGGTGATCTATGCACATACGAGAACTGCCCCTTTAAGATGGAGATGAAAGAATGAAAAAAGAACAGATAGATTATGTCAAAATGGCATTGGATGTGGATAAAGGATGTTTCGGGATTGCAGATCAGAAGAACGGAGTTTGGTTGGCATTTCCAATCAGGAAGTTCAACAAGAAAGATAACGGTGGAACGGAAGTTACTATCATAGTTCCAGAAGAAGAAATTGAAACGATTTCGGACATGAATAAATGGTTGAAGGAAATGACCGAAGAACATAAACAGAAAGTTGAAGATGATAAAATAAATGTGTTTGCTCTTTGTTGGTGTGATGGAACAGGAATAGCAAAGCCATACAAAGTTGAAGATGGCAATATAATGAAGTGTCAAAAATGCAAAAACAAGATTTCAATAACAGCAATGGAAAATGACGAAAGAGTAATGGATGTATTATCACAAAAAGGAGAGAAATATCTGGAGATGAAATGATGAAATGTCCAAAATGTCATAGATTGATGGTGAGAGATGAAAGAGATCGTGATCAATACAAATGCGCCGAATGTGGATTTCAGGGAATATGCAGAAGATGTGAGCAGAACCCTGTTCATCCGCACAGGAAATGGCATCTTTGCTTGGATTGTATATGCGATCTATTGGATGAAGCAGAAGTTATAGACATGAAAGCGAAGTGGATAGCGAAGGTAAATGATATTAGGAGTAGGAAATAATGCTGAATGAGAAGGCAAGGTTTAGGTTATATCATTGTATAAATTGCGATTCAAGTATAAACAGCAAAATGGATTTATATTTAACAATACATGAACTTGATAATATAATCTTATGTTGTGATCATCCGAACATTAATCTTGCCAATGTAACACAAACAGATATAGTTTGGCTTGAAAGTCATGGTGATGGTTATTGGTTACAGAAGTTTGTAAAGGCATTTACATATGAACCGAAGATCAAGGCAATATTAGATAAGACTTGCAAACAAACGATTAGACCGTTAGGAAAGCAACCGATAGAAAGGGGAGATGAAATTCTCTTTCATGGTTGGCAGGATCGCCCCTACTTTAGCAAGTGGTCATGGCAAATCAGGGTAAAGGTTAGCAGGGTGAATAAAATTCAGATGTTCCAAGATGGCATTCTTGAAGGTGGATTATTCTTCAAGTGGGATCAGTTAGATTATATGGCAATTGCAGATGGTATTAAGAGGTTGAAAGGCAAGGGCTATGGTGAGAGCATGGGTATTCTGTTCAATGAGATGTATGGAGATGAATTAGCAGAAGCCAATGCGACAGGGAAAGGCAAGGAAATGGAAGTTATACAATGGGAAGATTTTGTCAAGGATGGTGATTGAAGTGCGAAAAAAAGCAATTAAATGGTTTATGCAAATGGTGGTTTCAGTATGTGCCGTATTTACAGCATATGCCCTATATGTCGGTGATCTGCCCCACAATCCAAAAACGCCCGAAATCAAAATGATTGAGATAATCCTATTTGGATTTTGTGGAATTGCTTGGTTATTTTATTCTACAATGATATTTTTCAAGGAAATGTATGAATATAGGAGAATCAAATATGAGTAATAGATTAAAGCGATTCAAGAATTGGTTGCTAAAGCCCAAATGGATGGAATATAGCGTTCCGATATGCGCCCAAGCATTGTTGGGCTTAATATTCTTGGCATTCGCAATGCCATCAGGATCAGGGATATGCTTCTTTCTGGCAGTATTTGGAATGATGCCTTTTACCACTATGGGCAAATCCAATTCTATTGTATGGGTGAAACCAAATGTGCAAAGTAATGTGTGTGAAATGTGAAGAAGAAATAGATATTGCAGAAGGTTATTATGCACATCCGATTAATCCAATGCATTGGAAATGCTATCTGGAAACAAAGGAAGGCAGGTTTAAAGAAAAACTAAAAAAGGAACTTGCAAAGAATCCTTATAGGGATGTTGAAGATTCAAAGCCAAAGAAGAACATCCCCAAACGATATTGTTGGTTTCACCGTAATGATTTTGGAGAAAAGATTGATGCAGTTGCATACTGGCATACGGTTGATGGCTATCGTTATTATGCTTGTGAAGAATGTGCGGAACGATATGGAAAAGCAAGAAAGGTTTATTGGTATGGAAAAAGAACAGGTATTAATAAAAGATTGTTAATAGTTCCATTTGATGAAGATTGCGATCATGATGAATACAAGAAGAACATGGTAACAGAAGAAGATGAATTTGGCACATATGATATAATCGCTTGTAGAAAATGCGGTGGTCAAAGGAAAAGAAGATTTGGTGGAAGATAACATGGGCAATCCAGATGATAAGAAAAAACGATTGAAGCGAATCCGATACACAAACAGGATCGTGGCACGAAGGAAGAACATCATATTGAAAACTTGGAGTAAGGATTCACATCTACTATTCACAGAAGGCATCCTATGTGATGGGCAGTTGCGTAAATACAACTTGCGGTGTGGTTGTAGGCAATGCAAGTATGCGAAGGAGAGATTCAAGGGAAAGGGCTTCAGGAAGCGTAGAAACAGGTTATTGAGGGGCTTGAACGCATGACAAGGGATCAAAGGGCAGATGAAGATATTATAATGGGCAGGAAGCCCATTCCGAAGCACATCAGGAAGAAGTGGAAAAGGATAAGTGATTCAGGTGGCAAAGAGAAGTAAGACGGCGATAGCAACAGAAAGGGAAGGGTTATTGGCTTGTTACTATGAAGATGAGGGTTGGATAAATACAAGAGTAACACATAAAAGTAAGTGGTCAAAGGGCAAAGACTTCTTCGGCATTGCAGATATTCTATCATACAGGGATGGGATCACAATGCTTACAGATGTTACGAGTTACAATAGTTATGACAAACTAAAAATAATGAAGAACTGGATGTTAGAGAACGTGGGGTTAATTCCAGAATCATTTAGATGTGCGGTTGCAATCTGGAAGCCCAAATCCAAACAAAAGCCAGAAAGATTCATAATTATATATATCAAATTGGGATATGATGAAGAAAAGGTTGAGATCGAAGTAAAAGATGAATGGTATGAGAGAATAAAGAAGGAGAGATGAAGAATGATGATAATTAAGAAATTAGAAGGAGAAATCAAGCAGTTGGATATTGAAATCAAAGAATTGGAAGAAAAGAAATTAAAATTGGAAGAAGAACTGCAAAATGAATGCCCCCACATAAACATCACAAGGAATTGTTCTGGCATCCACGAAAATGTTATGGAATATACAGTTAGATGCAAGGATTGTGGTAAAGAGTTAGAGAAAGACTTCAAAAATCGTTGGGCAACAAAATGATTGAAGGAGATGATTCAGATGAAAGTTGAAAATGTAATAAAAAATCATGTGAAATATGAGATAGATAGTAATTTGAGAAACGCATTAGAAAACGGAATAAGATTGAGCAAAATAGAGGGCTTAATACAGGGAAATTGATGGAGTTCTTCACAGGGAAGGAGATCCCACGAAAGCGGAATCTCTATTATCGTGATGATGAAGGCGTATTTCATCTCCCCGAAGTGAAGGAACGGTAAAATCCTTTCGTGCGTATGTGCGTGATAGCAATGCTACCTAATTTGTTGCTATCATGCGTATGCGACTTATAACATAGTTACTTGTAACAAGTAGCAATGCTATCGCAAGTCAAAATTTCAAGGTTGCAGATCTAACCAAAAAAGCCCGATTTTTGATACAGAAAGTATAAATATTTGTCTTGTGTATCAGTAGGGTATAAATAAAGAACTACTGGCGATACAGAATGAACATACAGCATCATGTCAAAAAGGTGATATTCATGGGAAAACAAAAACTACCGATCTCAAAAAAAGAATGTGCCGATATAGAAAGAGAACTTGAAAAATTGAAGGGAACAAAGCATGAAAGAATATTCAAAGCATATCTTCTATTTCGATATACAGGTTGTCATGTTTCGGTGATAACTGATAAGAAATATGAATTAAGGGAAGAAATGCAAGAGGGATATTTGAGGGTTATATGGAATAGACCAAAAAAGAAAGGAGATGATGCATATACAAGAATCAAGAAGCACAGGAAAATCTATTTCAATGTAGGTGAGTTTGCAAAGCAGATGCAGAATGCAAAAGGAAGAAACACAAGATTGTATTTTTACAGAAAGATTGAGAAATACAGTAGAGATGCAGGAGTTTCAGGAGTTTCACCGAATACCTTTAGACACACATTAGCAGTAGAATTGCTTGATGAAGGATGGTCAGAAATCGAAGTGGCACAACTCTTGAATTGCACAGTTAAGACATTAAGAGAATGGTATGGAAAGAAACAACAGAAGGATCTTGATAAGAAGTTGGAGAAGTTAGGTTGGTAGATATGAGGAAGGGCGTAATTGAGATAGACTATCACAGGATGGCAACATACTTGGGGCATTTAGTTGAGAGGATAGCCATAGATTACATACTGGACAATCGCAAATCCATTATAAAGCAAGTATATCCAAATCAATCAGGATTGGTTAGGGTTCAGATATTGAAAACAGATCCAGATGGCAATGGGAAACATAGTGTGGGGGCAATTACTGGCAGTAAGGGAAGGTATATAATTCATGGTTGGAACGGCGATTTAGTCTTGCTTCTCCATGATGAAATATATGGTAAGAGGGCGATAGTGTTTGAGATTAAGTTTGGCAGGGGTTACATATCCAGATCACAGCATCAGTTCTTCAAGATGGCATCATTAGGTAAGCCAAGCCAGTTCATGCCCAAACTTGCCGATCTGAAGATATTCATATTCCAATGCCACAGTTTAAATTGGAATGAGAACAAGATTGATTATAAGATGCATGAGTATATGCCAGATAAGTTAAAGGAGTATTATCATGTGATAGGAACGCCTATTTCAGAATCGAAGCCAAAGCCCAAGCCAGTAGGGATTAAGAAGGTGAAGAAAAAGAAAAAGCCAAAGAAAAGGCGATTATCCATTGCTGGATTGAAAAAATATGTTAAGAAGGGTAAGCGTAATAGGGATAAGCCAGTAAAGAAGAAAAAGAGTTTGAAGGTGAGATCACGAAGGCAGGATAGACGGCATAGAGATATTGAATTGAAGGAGTTGATTGATTATGAACTTGAAGAAAGCGATTGTGATATGGAAATTTGAAGATGCCCCACCAAAATATCAGGCATTATCAGATAATTGTGGAGATGAAGATTGGATCGCATTAGTGCCAGAATACTTCAAAGGGCGATACATTGGATTTCTTGATGCTGGAACGCCGTTTGGATGTTGTTGCATTGAGGAACATGAAGTTGCAGATGGAACGATATTTATAGGGTGTCATTCATAGTGATTGGCAAGGAAGTGGCAATATGGAAGGCAAATTTAGAAAAAGAAGCAATGCGGTATGGTGTCCGAAGCCATCATTGAAGCCAGTTGGTGTAAAGTTCAAGGATGGAGATGAAAGAATTGATAATATCAAGCCAAATCATAAGATTGTGAGAAAATCCGATAATAGTGAAGTAATTGAAGAAAGGATATTCCGAGAGAAGAAAGTAACTGGATGGGTGAATATGGGTAGGTGTGAGCATTGTGATCATTGTGAGGAATTTCATGTAGAAGATGAGGGTGTGTATTGCCTTTATCCGAGAACCGTTGCAGATCTGGAAGTGATAGAATGAACAAAGGGCTATATATTGTATTATCTGGAAGTAAGGAATTAGTGGAAGCAAATCAAAAAGAGATTGAACAATTTCTAAACAAATTCACAAGAAAAGTAGGCAAACATGAGAATTGCAGATGTGCCAAAATACATAGAGAGATAGATATTGATAAAGAAACGAATACTGGCAGTAGATTTAAATTAGATGATTTTTCATCAACATTACAATCCTATCTCAAAGGATATAAAGCAGTTGTATTGAAATATTCACACTATGGAAAAATAGGTAAAATCTTTGTTAGGGGCAGGAGATGGAGAATTAATAAAAAAGGCAAAGAAGTTTATAAATAAATGATTAATATGAGAATACTGGATAAGGTTTGTGAGAAATGTATGGGTGATAGTAATTTATGTCCAGCACTATCAGATGATATAGATTGTTGCATAATGGAATTAAAAATGATTGATCCAGATGCCGATCCAGAATTTATTTTCTTTTATTGTTGCATACTTCAATGTGGGTTCAACAAGCATAGGTGTGATAGTTGTTTGATAACAAAGTCAGGGATTATAAAATTTGTTAAAGAGAAACAGGTAGAAGATCCTATGCAAAAGACATTATCGGAATTTTCCGAATCAGGCGTGGGCAAAATCGTATTCCATGCCTAAAAAGTATTAAAAAACGCATGAAATTGCGAAAAATACAAGTGATTGATAGTTACAAATAACACATTATGGTATTGTTGGTTGTGTTAGATTACGCAAATGTTAATTTTGAGTTGAGATAGGTTTATAGTCTTTCAACCTTTATGTTTGATTGATAATGAGGATATACTGGCTACCCCAAAATAGCAGTAAAAACTCATTATTACACTAATAGGAAGTGGAATGCATGAAAATATACAATAAAGAGAGATTGGAAGAAATATTGAAGGCACAGCATTTGGAACGCAACCCAAGAGATCAGCAAATCTTCTGTCCGAAGTGTGAGTTCTCAATGTGGATTCACAAGAAGTTCGGCAAGTTATGTAGGTTTTGTGGTTTCTCTCAAACCAAGATACTGGATACCCTAACCAAGAAGGAAATCAGGGAGATGGCATCATGAAGAACAGGTATGAACGCATGAACCGATCTGAATGGGCGTTGTTTGAGGAAGGCAGGAAATGGTCAAAAAGCCCCCGATTCGTTAAGAACGCCGTTAAACTGATGGCAAAGTATGGTACTTATCCAAGAACCCCTGCAATGTTGCCAGTAGAGATCTCCAAGCGCATGACGAGTTACTATGGCAGATGTTGTTATGGGAAGTGGATTAAGATCGCACATTATCATTGGAAAGGTAGCCCACGAAACAGGGTAATCAGAACATTACGGCATGAATATCTGCATGAATGGATAAGATATAATCACAGGCGAATCAAGGATCAGGTATCACTTCGCCAGTTTGAGAAGGAAGCATACTACACATTCGGATTTCAGGGCGATCACAAATCCTACAAGTATCGTTATACTGGCAACAAATGTAGATGCTGGAGAAAAACAAACAATCTGATGAAGGAATGGATTTGTGGTCATGGTCATGTGTATGTGAAGCCATCCATCTACAAGGAAGCGAAGGCGAATGGTGGCACATACCGATCAAGGCATAAAAGAACAGATGTGCCAGTATCGGAATTGGGCATATTTCGGAAGAAGATTCTGATCAAGGTGTCAAATGGGGGCAATCAAGCCCCCACTCTTTAAACAGCACAGGAAGGCGATAGAATGGAAGTAGGAGAAGAATATGAATATGTTCCCATGCCAGTATCCGTTAGGGGCTTACTGAAAGCAGTAAAGAATGGAAGCGCACATGGATTGGAAACGAAGGATGGCAGGGAATTGACAAAGCAGGAAGCGATAGAGTATTTGGAAGATCTACTTGATCGTGGCATTACAACATTGCCACAGGAGTAGCCAGTAATGGTGGGTGGGCTTACACCCCCCCACCACCATTTCCATTGGAACTATTGAAAATAAAAAAAAACGGAAGAAGGAAATCCGATAGGGATTCGGGAAGGATCAGGAAGGAAGTGGAAAATTCACAAGCCCGATCCATTCCCACGATTTCTGCAAGGAGAGTATTTGGGTTAGATATTTTTACAGAAACCGTTCCTTTGGGTTATTACATTCCTATTGTTTATTGTCTATCGCATTTAGCGTATGCTAAACATACATAGAATTACATCTATTAATACTTTCACTTTCGTTCCCTTTATAGATATATAATATTGAAATTAATCCGCAATTTTGTTATGGATCATCAAAAAATGGAAAAGTTAGAGTATTCTTTACAGATTTAGAGTAAGCATGAAACCGATCTAACCATTCAAAAATTCGTTTTGACCGAATTACTGGATGCCGAATTTCAGGTAATTTATTTTAATAAAAAATCTATTATGAAAATCGGTTATCAATATCAATACTTAATAGGAGAAGTTAATATAGAGGCACAGGTTGAATTTCCAAATTTCCAAAAAAACGGCGAATAGGATTATTTTTTTTACCATCCGAGCATATTTATAGACGTTCTGAATTATTATAAAACACTTTCACAGGTCAATAGCCAGATGGTAGTATATGAACTTCATCCGTATGCTTAAAGGTCAGGAAAAACAATCGGTTAGACATTGCATATATGGGAACGGAATAGTATATCGGTATATGCTTCTGAAACATTAGATCGGGATTTATAATTATTTAAATAATTATAAATATTATATGGCTATTTTCATACATTATGGAAAATGTATTAATATATGTACGTCTTAAAATGTCGTGGTTGATAGATGTATAATCAGCAAGGGCAGGAATCATTTAGATCGGTAGTGATGGCACATCTCAAAGACTTATCAAAACTTACTTGCACAGCAGAACCTTTCGATTATCATATGAATCATATTTGGGCAATGCTTGATCCTTACACAACTGATGATGATCACAGGAAATGGCAAAGGGAAACTGTCAATAATGATTACAAATCTGGCATGATGAAAATTAGGATCATATCAATGGTATTGTATCGGGCAGGGGTTTTACCGAAAAGGGATATTAAGAATCGGCAGTTTCCAGTTCAAGTAAAAATTGGCAAGATAGGTATTAAACAAGGTATGACACGACACGTTAAAGAGGACATTGGATTTATGGACATATTATTTAATCACATGAGAATCATATCAATGCTAACTTCCAGAAGAATGGATGTAACAATTCATCTTGATGCACTTTGGTTTTTGCTTTCACCTTATATAACACAAGAAGATTATTATCGTTGGCAACAGAACAATGAAACCTTTGGCAACAAAGGAAGCGATAAATATAAACCGCAAATGTGGAATATCGAAAAGGAACGTATAATTGTTCATTTAATGAATCGTGCCGATTTTCTTTGGAAATCCACAGGAATAGATGCCCCTGAAGAATTTGTAGATGGGGATGGAGAAATAAATGTCAGAAGCGCAATCAAAGGATAGAGAAATTGATGAAGATTTCAATAAAATGGAATTAGAAATAGAGTATGAAGATGATCATTTTCATGCAAAAGAAGATATTGAAGAAGATTACAGATTATTAATGGAACAATCAAAGATTAAGCACAAGTATTGGTTAAGCGATTATGCATTGCGTAGAATCCGCATGAATCAGAATTACATTATATTGATTGTCGGGGGCGTGGGAACTGGAAAATCATATTCGGGCATTAAACTTGCAGAAGATATTGATCCGTATTTCAATGTGGATCGGATAATCTTCCATCCGAAAGATTTCATTACATTATTAGATAGTTCATTGCCGAAGGGTTCAGTAATCATGTGGGAAGAAGTTGGTGTATCGCTATCATCAAGGGATTGGTATAAGGAACAGAACAAGATTATTTCATCATTATTTGAAACATTCCGAAGGCACAATCTAATATTGATCATGACAGTTCCATTTGTTAAGTTCATTGACAGCAGGATTAGAAGCATGATACATGGATTTGCGGAGATGATAGATCCGACATTTACAGGTGGCAAATTCGGTTGGTTGAAGTATTTCCATGTGATTGTAGATCAGCGTTCAGGAAAGATTAGGCACAGGTATCCGAGAATCCGAGATGATGAGGGTATGGTAATAACAATGCAGGGAACTACCACCGAGCAGGGCAATATGCGATTCTCATTGCCTTCAAAGGAGATACTTCCACTATATGAGCAGAAGAAGTTAGAGTTTGTTCAATGGCAACAGAAATCGGGGTTATCAAGTTTTGAACCGAAGAAGGTTGCAGGTAGTTTAGAGATAAACGATTTCATCAAAAAAATGACATCCAATCCGAGAAAGTATAAATTGATAACAGGAAAGGGCAAGAAGAAGGAATCATTAACTAATTTGATTGAGCATAATTGGGTTCTATTCAAGATAGATTATCCAGATATGAATTTTCAGAAGAAAGATTTAGTTAGCGCATTAAGGTTTGTATTGAGTTCATATGATTACACATTCAAAGGGGCATCCAAAGAGATTCAGGATAATGAACTTGGCACAGTATATGAGTTAATGGAACTTGTGGGCGATAACAAGAATCAGATAGCCAAGATGCTTAATACGAGTAATCACACATTGACAAAAGCAATCAGTAATTGGAAGAAGAACGGAATGTGGCAGGAATATATTGATGATATAGAGTTACAAAAACAGTTGGAAGAAGAAGAAGCAGAAGCGATCATAATGCCAAGCGATAGAAAAGACCATAAGGAAAATAATGGAGATGAAGAAGATGAAGAAGATGAATGAGAATCAGCAGTTTGTAGTAGATAAGATGAAAGAAGGATATGAGTTGATAAAATCATGGTCATTCGTAGGTCATGATATTAAGGATACATATCACTTAATCAAGAATAAAGATTGGATTAAGGTTGATGGCAGAACATTTAAATCACTACTGAACAAAGGAGTAATTGCTTATGATCGCAACTGGGAAAAGTATGATGGCAAAGTCATGAAGTTAGTTGAGATAGAGGGTTGAATATGAAAGTGAATAAGATTATTCTATGGAAACTTATCAATAAGAACGGCACAATCCTAAATTCAGGAGTATTGGATCACAGATGCAATATTGATAAAGATTGGCTTAAAGAGAATAAATATACGTTGATTGAGAAAGAGTTTGAAATCAATTACGATACCATGAAGATAAACGAAATCGGAGGTAAAGATGAGTAAAAGAAAGAAAATGCAAAGGGATAAAGCATTGAATAGTGATAAGAAGATTTGGGCAATTCAAGTTATTATGAAAGAGTATTGCCAAACATGGAATGATGCATGGAAAGACGGCAAGGGCATTATGGTTTATGTCGTTGATAACTCAATGGCAAGAGCAATTCAGAAAGCGATTTATTATTATGGCAGAAAAACAGGAATAAAATCAATAAAAGTTAAGGAACATTACAAGCATGATAAAATCCAAATTAATTTCAGGAGAGCAACCAAAATGGAGATTATCAATACAAGGGCAGGTATGGGGCTTGATTTCACAGATGGAGAATCAAAGAGATTTAGATGCTTGGAAGTGATCTGAATGAGCAAAAGAGATACAAGATTGGATAACATAGATGAAAAGTTGCAGAAGGCAAAAGAAGAAATTGAAAAGTTGGATAAGACAGTAAGCAAGAGAACGCAAGTATTATTTACGATCTTTGAGTTCCAGAAAGCACATGGCAGGGGCATCACATTAAATGAATTAGTTGATTTAAGCGGATTCAATAGGGATGTGGTATCCAAATCATTTGATAGTTTGTATGATATGCGAATCATAGAAGATGATTGGAAATGTGTGAGGGGTGATTATACGAAGGTCATATCAGTTGTAAAGGATTCAATGGCATTCGTGGAGAAGATCTATAATGAAATAAAGGAAGGTGATTAATTTGGATTGGAAAGGGCATTTAAAGTGGGGCTTCATTGGAACGGTGATGCTATTGATAGCATTACTAATCTTGGAATTTCTGAAGTTACCTTTCTTTATTGAGTATGAAAGTTTATTTGCCAGTTCAAGATTCATAATACTTGGAATTACGATCCCGAACATAATAATAGCATTTGTGGGTGGGCTATATGGATCATTATTTCCAGATGTAGATGTAGGCACATCAAAGGCGTTTGCAATCACATATATGATACTGATACTTTTATGTTTATATTTCACCTATTCTGGCTATGTCATGGGCTTATTTGTAGGCTTGATTTTAATGGCATTTATAATTGGTTTAAAGCACAGGGGAGTTATGCACAAACCCTATACGGCGATCATACTTGGCATAGTAATATGGATATTTTTTGAGAGCATTTTTATTGCCACATTTTTCACATATGGTTACTTGATTCATTTGGTTTGTGATATTCCACCGAAAGCCAGATGTAAAGAATGCGGAAGGAAATTTAACCCCAAATCTGCCAATCAGAAATATTGTAATCGGTGTAGATAATATGAATATGAGAGAAGCAGTAATGGGCGATCTCAAGCAGATATTATACATATATCATGCCACATTCAACGATACAATCAGGAATCCAGAAAAATACTACAAGAAATATATCAAGCAAGGCAATGTGATGGTTCTGGATAAGAACGGAATCATCTATGGGGCATATGTTTGGGAAATCAACAGAATGAGAAATATATTCAATTCAAAATCATTATGCGGAAGCAGATTCCTTTGGTTACGGCAGGTCATGGTAGATCCAGAACATCAAGGTCATGGCTTGGGCAGGATGCTAATGCTTGATTTTATGATGAAATCGAATTATCAAATGCGGTTAGTTTGTGAGCAACATTTGGTAGAATGGTATAAGCGATTTTCATTTCTATGTGATCAGGTTTGTTACCATAATAAAAAAGAATTATATCTTATGAGAAAGGATGGATAGAAATGATAGCAAAGTATAAATTTATATACATTTTAATAGGTGAAGGTGAAAGCCATGAGTGAAAAGAAAAAGTTAAGTGATAAGGAGAAGGTTTTGAGAGCAGGATGGATAGTAGCCATAGGATTGATTGTAATCTGTTTTGCAACCACAATCATATTTTGGTTCAATGGCATCACATCTTTTAAAGTGCCAATGGGTGTCATGATGCTATTGACATTCGTATATCCGATCTTATTCTTCTTCTTGGGAATGTGGATTGTAATGAAGAAGAAACTATTTCCCATGAAGAAGCCAAAGCCAGATCCAGAAATACCACAGGAGTAATTTAATGGAATATAGTAATGGATTTCATACAATGATGTATGCGGTTTGGGAACTACTTGATAAGGTCAATATAGAATCCAACAGCATAAGTATGAATGCATTCAAATTAGGCAAGTTGATTAAACGGCAGAAGATAAAATCCAAGCATACTTTAGATCAGAAAGAAATCTATTACTATTCCCAATCTTTAAAAGAGATATACAAGGAATGGGCAAGGCATGGGCATCCTGATTGGTCAGTAAGGGAAAAGGAAATAAGTTCAGTATTTACAGTAATATTTGAACGCAAGGAATTTAAAAGGAAGGGATGCTAATGGAGATAACGACAGCATTTAGATTTTGGGATTGGATTAAGGGAGAATGGACAGTTATAAATTATGGCATAATATCAATCGAAGGGCATCCGATCTTTCAATTTATTAAAGATTGTGAAAAAAGCCCAATTGAGATTACGCATTCGATTGGAGAAACGGATATTAATGGCAAAAGGATATTCGTGGGCGATTGGGTAGAAACGACATCAGATTATGAGAAGGATCTTTATCTGATACTTAATGACGGTGAGAAGATATTCGCCAGAAGGTTCATCATAGATTACAGATGCCAATGTGAGCAATGCATTGATGAAGATAAGGTAAGCAATTGCTGGACATACGAAGATCTGGATATATATTATGCATTGATGAATCCAAAGATCGTAGGCAATCAATTTGAGCATCCAAACTTACACAAGGGGGTAAGAGATTGAAAACAGGTAGGCACGAAGAATTGATGAAGGGAAGAAAGGAGAAGGAATAATGCAAGAACCAACCAATATCAAGGAGAAGCGATTCAACATTAGCCAAGATGATTTGTTAGTAATATTAATTTGCGGATTGATCATATTTGGATTGGCATTGGTTTGGTATTGGAGAATTACATTATGGATCAGCATTCCATTGACGGCGATCTTGGGCTTGTCATTGTATTATCAAGTGATGGTGTGGATTAAACAAACAAGCATGGCAATGGTGGGTATGGAGATAGAAGATAAGATGATAAACGAGTTTGCCTATCAAACAATGAAAAGGGGGCATACAGTAAGGATCTTTAATGTTAGGGATAGTGATGATGCAGATTCAGATAGCCATTACAAGATTACAACAGATATGCCAAAATGGAAAAAGAAGTATGTGAAAACGATCACAATCATATTTGTGATTCTATTTCCAGCATGGAGATACAGGGAGTTTGAGGGCGAAGATAACATATGGGTTAGTGATATTTGGGAAGGTGATGTTAGATGAACGGAAAGAATGATGAAGTAAAGACAGCAGATCAGAAGCGAATGGGCATAGCCAAAGAGATAGAGCAGAAGCGATTCAAGGGCAAGAGGAACAAGATCGTGGATGCCTTTATCGAAGTATTAGAAGAAGATCCTGATATTGTGATAGAATATATCACAGATACAGGAGTTGAATGGAATTTCAAGCCAGATAGTGATCCAGTAAAGGCGATTGCAGGAGATATAAAATCACTTGCAGATATGGACAAGTTGGAAAGGAAGCAATACGACAGGATGTATAAGGATTATGAGAAGGAAGCACTAAAGAAGGCGAAGAAGAAGTTGGGAACTATCGGCGTAATGAGGGCGATCATGGGGGAATAACATGGGATATACTGATAAAGAAAAAAAGATTGTAGATCAAATTCAAAACTTCTGCAAGAATGATTGTTCGGTCAATGAAACTTGCGCCGAAGATGAATGCATATTATACAGGATTCTCAAGATAATCAAGGAGAAATAGAATGGAAATGGAATGGATGATGCCAATAGTCATGATCATGGTCGTGGTCATTATAGTTATGATGGTAGTTAGAATGATCAAAGACATGGCAGGTAAAAAGAAGCCACAAAAGATTGAGATTGCAAGGGATAGTGATGAACGATTGGAGAAGGCATACACCCGAATGATCAAAAACAAATTGAACAAGGATAGAATGCGACACACACTTTGGATTACTGGCGATAAATACATACAGGGTTATAGAGTGGGCGATATAGTTGGCATTCAACCACAGAACGAGATGTTGAAGATGCACATCAAATCTCATTGGTGGATGTTCTGGAAGAAGGCGTTTCCGATCTATATAGATCCAATCCTTTGTAGTGATTTAAATTGTAAGGACATTGTAGTTCAATGCAAGGGCTTTGAAGCAGTATCAGAAGGGCTTTATTTTCCCATTCCAGTTGCCGATACAAAGAATCTGGAAGCCATTTATATTGGCAGGGATAATTGGAGATTATCACGAATATTGAAGCAATCAATGGATGATTTAAATCAGGATACAGATGTAATTACAAAGATGGCAATGCGTGGAGATCTTGAAAGGGCAGGATTTGAAATAGAAAAACTACACATCATGCCAGAAATAGAAGAAGAAAAGGTCAGGAAGTATCAGCAAAGGGAAGTTAGAGATCGGTATTCAGGTTCAGGTGGGGGTGGTTCTTAATGGCTTACTATTTTTGGGATGCCATTGCGGATTATCCAGTTGAATCCGCAATCATAATCACAATCGGGGCATTGATCTATATCGGTTGGGTGAAGAAATTTTGGTATTTACATAAGCCATCAATATTTTGCACAAAAATGGGCAAATGGAGAGTTAGGAGATTCAATGGCAGGATAGTTCGATTCAAAACCGAGCATGGCAAGAAGATGCTAACTGAAAAATGGAAAGATTTCGAAGATAATAAGGAGATAATGTTATACATCTATATATCAGGGCAACCAATTAGACCAATGAAAGTAATCAACGGCGATATTTGGTCAATCAAAAGGAATCCGTATAAGTTATTCAAACGAGAAATCACAATGAATAGAAAGAATCTGATTTGGAATGCGGATAAGAACTATTATGAATATTCAGATGATGATAATGAGATTTACCTTATTAAGCCACATATATTTGAGAAGGCAATGATGAAAAAGATAGACAATTTGGATATAAAAGCCAGTAGGGGATCAAAGACATCCCCACAATTGATTCATAGCGGTTATTTCAATAATCATCTTCCAATCCCACCTGATGAATATCATGAAAAGGATAAATCCATGCAGATAACAGAATACGCCTACTCTACAAAGGATCGTGGGGCATATGGAAAATATGATGATTTGATGGGTGAAGATGAAGATGAAGAACTGGATGGTGAAGAATGAACTACGGTAAAGATGAGCATGAGATAAGACAACTGGAAGAACGCATTGATAAGAAAATGCGTGATTTACAATTCAGAAAAGGTGAGATACTTGATCTTAATATTCGACATATTCAGGAATTTGTGTGGTCATTTACAAAGGCTTATGAGAACGGCGATATGCAAAGGTGTGGTAGAATATTAGACATTATGATAACACTATCGCATAATAAAGAGCAGATACCAACATTGCAGGAGTATTTTGGTGGAGAAAGAATAGCCAGATACAAAGGCACGATCCATATTGATAAGGCATCAGAATGGATAACATACATAGGAGAAATAATAATTGGAATGACAGAATGGAGAATAGAAGCAGAACCGATAGATTAGGAGTTGAAAAATATGGGTAATGATGATGAAGTAAGGAAATCAAGAGTTGCGAGAACAAGAGCAAGACCGATTACGGATGATGATGAAGAAATACAGCAAAGAACGACAGAACCAAATTGCCCTAATTATTGTCCGAGATTTGAATGCGTTCTCAAAGGTGATTGTAATATGGAATGCGAAAAACTTGACATGGCAAAAGCATTGATTTGCGAATTATGTGCCAACCCATGCGAAACAGAAAAGCAAAAGATTCTAATGCTGAATACGAAATATTATGATCAGAAAAAGAAGGAGTTCTCCAAGAACATTTTGGATGGGGTTCATAAGGTTAAAGATCGGCATAATTATCTGGAAACAAGATACAATGAATTGAAGAAAGAGCAATTACAAACATCCATGTGGAAATTCTGGAAGAAAACCGAGATTGCAAAGAAAGGCAAAAAGATCAGGTATGAGATGGAATTAATAAGGCAGTTCATGGATTGGCTTGAAATTCCTTATAAGCAAGAGATTGATTTAGACACATAGGAAATTATAAATAAAAGGTTGCAGATTTATGTGTGTGATAATGCGAAAGTATCTTGCATTTGCGGTTTTCATCATCATCATAGGGGTTCTTTTTCAATCTCCAGTAGCCAAAGCACAGGAAGATTCTGCCCATTCTTTTGATGCCGAATTTCAAGCGCAAACACTACCTGATGGAAGCCCTGTAATTGAGAATAATCTTGCCGAGCAAGGTGAAATCAGAACGGAAATTGATATTTGGGAAAACGACATGGGCAAGGAAGTAACTGATGGATCTTATGTCGGTGGTATTTTTGAATCATCATTGATGGAAGTTGATTATGAACCATTAAAAATTAATGATTCATATTCATATGATGTAAAACTATATGATAATCTTTTACCAAGTTTTTATAGGGATGATTATGGAACACCATTATTTCCACCACCACCAATCCCATTAGTTGCAATAGGGGATGAATATGGTGGCAGGTATCAAGATAATTTTCCGATTGCAAAAAAAAGATCAATTATAACGATTTCTAACGTAATGAATTTTACTAATAGAATGATTATGTCGGGGGCAACAGAATTTTATGTAAAAATACCACTAAACCCAAGTTGCATTAATTTTGATGAAATTACACCAACCATGTGTGCATTTAAAATTGAGAATGAAAATTCCACTCAAATATATCAATCTATAAATAATGGGCATCTATATTTAGAACCAAATTTTTCGATTATTTATGATCCATTTCCATTTCGTTGGCAATCGTATGATAATGGAACTGTATATGATGTTCAACAAGATTCTGGATTAATAAGACAGGATATTAATGTGGGTGAAATTTTATTTCCATATTATCGTGGAAATATACCAAATATAATTCAACCTATTAGGAACAAAAACATAGTAAATGATGGATTATATGCAAGAGTTTTAGGAACAATTGAACCAAACACAAATTATTTATTTACATTCAATTGTATTTTAGAATCACAACCATTAGTATATCTTACAGAAGATGATATTTGTTCCAATGGCAGAAATTCTTCAATCATGGTTTCCGATCTAAATTTTGTATTAGAACCATCTGGATCAACATGGTGGGATGGAACATTTGAAATAACAGCATCACATGGTTGGCATCAACTTGTAAAGGTTAATGTTAATGAAACAAATTTTCCATTAATAAATGAAACGATTGATGTTCCAGTAGATATAGCATTCTCATTTATATTTAAAAGTGGTAGAGGGAATTATGGGATGTTTGGTCATAAATTCCATTTCAATAAAAATGATGCACTTGTATTTTATGATAGATTAGAAGCCCCAACAACTGATAAATTCGTTTCAGTTATGTTACCTTTCATTGCAGATAGTGGTATATTTATAAACCTAACAGTTTGGCTTTTAGATCCCACTAACAAATATGAACCAACTGGCGTTTTAAGTGAATATGGTAATGAATATGTATATGTAAATACAAATGTTTGGCATTCAAATGAACAAATTGACTATACAGATTACATCATTTTTACAGTTCCTTATAGAATTAATGCAACAACTGTTAGAACAGATTATATTGATATTAAAGTGATGGTAACATTTGAAAAAGAAGCAGATGTTACATTTATGTTCTCTACCCCTGATAATGCAAAAACTGGCATTGATGATTCATATATAGAGCAGAATCCAAGTTTATGGGATAGCACAACTGAATATGATACATTTCAATCATACATTCCATATTACAAACCAAGAAGAAATTTAACTTATATATATGAGGATGTTAGAACAATTCAATTTGGTCATTATACATGGTATGATTATGAAGGATTCATTAAGAAAGTATTTCCAACTCAAAATGTATCAAGTTCAAAGATAAAAGTTCCAAGAGATTATTCAGATGCCACAATAATGCATTATGAACTTTTCAGATCGGTTCAATTAACAGATGGAATCTGGCATGAATTAGTAACATCAGCAGAAGGATTCCAGTATGCCACACACTTCTTTGAGAGAAGGATTTCTATTGGATTGATTAACTTATGGGTTGATACAACAGATAACGATACCGAAGAACAAGTTGCATGGTATGATGATGGATTGCAGAAGTGGGGTAAAGCATGGGAATCATTGACAAAATTAGATATTATCAATGCGATCTATTATGCAGTATCGGGAACAATATCGTTAATCTGGAATGGCTTACAAGCATTTCTTGGCTTCATTGTTGGCATATTCTATAAAGTTTGGGATGGGCTTGTAAAGGTGGGAAAGTTTGTCTATTCTGTATTATCTTCATTCGTAGGAAAAATTTTAGAAATTGTGGGGGATATTGTCAATAGTCTTGAGAATATTTTGGAAGTAATGCTATATATCATTGCCATAATCATTTTTGCATATGTGGTAAGTTGGTCAGGAAGATTCATCTATAAGAAAATCAGTTTAAGGGGGCTTGGAATATAAGATATACTGTCATATTTGTAGCAATTATAATATTAATATTACCTTTAAATCAGGTTGTTCAAGCGGATGTAGTTGAGGAAGAAAGAACATTATTTATCCAAGCAGATCCAGATATTGAATATGATTGTGTTTTGAACATAATAAATACAAGCAATGATCAATACACAAACGATAAGTTATTGATTGAACAATTTGAACAGGATACTGGCATATCGGGTGGTTTTTCAGGATCGTTTTTGCCCCCTGCAAAGTTTCAACTAAATGATGCAAATACATCTGCATCCAATAATCATCTTGTTATGGCATCCATAGTAGAATTTAATCGTAAGAATCTACTTTCAGGGGCTTCAATATCTTGGTGGAGATGCCCCTACTTCTATAACTCATCCTTTTCTACAAGCAGGGATTGGAATTTAAATATGTCAATCTATCATGTAGATCTTCCAAGAGTAGTTAATTTTTCATTTGATTATGCAGGTGGTGGAAATAATTATCCAGTAGTGCCAACAGCATCATCACATCCATCACTTATATTCCAGAAATCATTTACAAATTGCGGATCTACACAGAATGATGAGCAATGGAACTTTACGAAAACAGCAATCATTCCAGCAAACGATACATTAGTTGATCCAGAATTGCCTTACAATGAAACTACAAATCCACATCTATATAATAATTCACTTCAGTATAGTTTTGCTTGGTTCAATGTTTCTGCCCCGATCTATCCGAATGAATCATACATGGTCATTTGGGATGTGCAAGATGTAGCAATGGGCGTTAATGATGCAGGAAGTATGTGGCTAACAGCATCCGATATAGGAAACAATGCATACGGCAGAACATTATTCTGTTGGAATAACAGAACAGTATATGAACTGCCAATTGATTTAGATAGTTCTGTAATATTCCAGATAGGCATGGGGGCAGGAATTTCAGGAACAAAATTGGCTTATAACGATCCTGATTATATAGATCATACTTCCAGATTTGATCACACAAATTTTGGTTCAGGGGGATATAATTTTCAATCCGATTTCAGCAATTCCTTTGCAACTGATGGCTTTACAACAAGCGTTTCAACAAGTTCAGATGCATGGGTTAGACGAAATGCAACATTAGAAAGAGCAGATTTTATACTTAATAGAACAGGATCGGTATCATCAAATTTTGGTGGGGCAGGAACAGATGGAACAAATAGTGGAGAATGGGGGGAATTAATATATGATAGGGGGTTAAGTAAATGGGATTCAGAAGGAGTTACTTTCAAATTTGATGTAAATATGTATGGTGGCATTGTTGATCTAACAAGCCCCGATAGAACAGTAGTAAGTTCAGAATTAAAAATAGCATTATACGATACTACATCAGAACAATGCAGATTTGCAATAGCAAGATACAAGGAGATTTCAGCAACAGGAGTAAATTTTAGCAATGAAATTAGATATTATGATAGCGGAAGCGTATATTCTACAATACCTTTGCCCGATTCATTTCCACAACATTTTCATCTTTCAGTATCAGTAGATATACCCAAAGGAGAAGTATATATCCACATATATCATCCAGATATTCCAAACAGAATATATTTTGCACATATGTATTCCAATAGATTTGTGGGTTCAAGCACAATTAATGGCTTATTATTGGCAGGTTGTGTGTTAGAAACTGCATTAGCAGATACAAGAACAGATGGAGAAGTTGTAATTTCAGTAACCAAACTATCAGGAACTAATAGAAAAAACACATTACTTTGGACAATAAACAATCCATTTAACCGACAATCTTTATCTATTCATGATTTCTATTCAGGTTACGAAACATTAGTTCCAGATGTGAATTTTTCTTCTCCAGATACAAGGTGTATAGGATTTACTCATAGATTTCCAATTGGTTCAGCAGTAGATATTCAACAAACCCAATCATTTTCTGTTGGAATAAACAGAAGGGTGTTTGCGACAGGATATTATAGGATGCTTTTCAATGACAGCACAGATTCTTATGCAGGATCGGACAGTTATTTCTATTTCCAAGTTGAAGGATGGGATGGCTTCAATTGGATTGCTTCAATCAATGAGAAATATTATGCTCTTGATGGAACATGGCATCAGGTCAGCACAGGTCATATAACTGGCACATTCTATCAAATAAGAATAACAGTAGGATTTAGATTCCCAAGCCCTGATGATACAAGTAGGGCAGATTTAAAACTTGGATTTTTTGATAATTTAAAAGTATTCAGTATTGATAATTCCAGTTTGAAGCATCATATATTCTATCAGGATGTGGATCAGCAGGATTGGAATGCCACAAATTACTACACATTCATGCTTCCATTTAGACAGGTTGAAGATCCTGATTTTACTCCATTCTGCAAGTTAGAGTTCAAAAATTCAGGTGGAACAACTGTTTATACAAGTCTAACTTATCCAACAGATTTTCATGATGATTTCATAATAGCAGGTATTAAAACATCCAGCATTCCAAGTTCTTCAGCATTTATAAAAATCACATTGTATAATTTCGGTAATCAATCATATTTATTCTTGCACGATAGAAATAGTGATTTCGATCTAAATACGGATAGAATGTTCAGAAATAATTACTTTACAGATAATGATGCATCAGGAACAATGCTAAACGAAACATATTTTTCGCCTTACTATTCATTGAAAACCACAGAAGGCGAATGGCTTAATGCTGATTCATATTTCACTACAAGTTATTTCTATTTTGTAGTTGTCAGATTCATAGAATGGAACGATAATGATCCAGAAGTGATATTGATTCAATTTGATGCAGTTGATGTTGAAGATATTGATGTTTATAGGGTTAAATTAAGCGCATTTGGAGATGTCTATGATGATGAGGAATGGAAGATGTATCTGGATATACGGAATCGCCCATCATGGTTAGATAAGATTGTAGATTGGTTCTTAAATTCTCCATTAGGTCAGTTCTTTGGTATGATCGGCAAGTTTATTCATAAAGTTATAAGTTTTCTTGCGCCCTATGTTCAATCATTACTTCATTTAATGCTGGAAGCATTTGTATTTATAGTATCAGTAGCCATATTTTTCTTTGCCATGTTTGTGATGTGGAATCTTGTTCAATTTACTATATTAATGGCACAAAACAAGCCAGAAGAAGCCATAGATCAATTAACAGATTTCACAGGTAAGGTATCAGCATTAGTTGGTAAAGCAGTAAGCGTGGTAAGGTGATAATTCTATGGTGATTCAGGAACTTCCATTTTTTGCGATTCTTCTTCTAACGATACTCCCCATTACGATAGGAATAATTATATTCGCAAGGATTCTTGGAATCGCAAGGGGATTAATTACAAAATTCAAATCCAAAGAAGTATCTACATTGATGGATTTTGGAGAATTATATCTATTTGTAACCTTTTTGGTTATCATAATTGGTATTGTTTATTACATCATGGGTTCTCAACCATCTGGCTTTTCGATCTTCGATTTTTTAATAGTAGAGATGTTGCCAATAGCGTGGTATTCAATATTATTATATGGCATAATTGTTCAGTTAGTAATCATGCTTGGCAGGGGTGAGAATATTGGTTGATCTTGATATAATGATTGGATTATTAGCCACATTATTTGGGCTTATGATTATCAACTTTCTTGATCGCTTATTCTGGAGAAAATAGTAGAAGTATTTAAATCTTATGCGTTAGGTTATATATAAGTGAATGAAATTTATGAGTAACTAATGCTTACTACAAAATACAGCGACAACGGAAACATCTGCCCCGAAGATGTAAAAACATACTGGGGAAGAACTGGAAATTTGGGGGTGTATTAGTAATGACCGATTTTTCGGAAATTACGACACTTGTTATTTCACTTCTGCCTGTTTTGGTGATATTGATCGTTTTCAAGTGGATCATCAAGACATTCAGCGAGATGGAGTTCTAATAGCCCAACATACAATCTAATAGGTGATGTAAATGAAGAAATTCATTTCATTCCTTTTGATAGGATTGATGTTGTCGGCGTTAGCCACACCACTTGCTTGTGCATCAAGTGAAACAGGATCAGGTTCATCCAGAACTGTAACATTCCATGATTCATTTCAGGATTGTAACACTTCTGTAATCGTTCCAACCGTTCTCAACAATGAAACAAACAATTCCTTTGCCTTTGTGGTAATGGATGAATCAGGTAATTGGGGGAACAACTACACATTTAACATCACGATATACGACAACAATGTTACTTGGTGGAACGGAACGGTTGATATTGATGGAGTTCCCAATGATAACACTACTGGATACATCAACTATTCCGCAAACACATTTGATGTAGTGGATAATGCCAATATCACAATCACTATGCAATGGCAGAACTTCACAGCAACGAATGATGATGTTTGGTATGGAGAAGTTGATATTGTTGATGAAGCCACATATACAATCCGAGTTGTAACAACAGAATTGATGGTATCTATTCTGGCAATGGGATTAGTGATACTCTTTATCGGCAAGATCTTGGGATCTATGAAGATGGATGAAAAGAAAAAGAAGTAATTTCATACCTGAAAATAAAGGGGAGATGAACTTCTCCCCTTTCCTTTTACATTTCTTGATCAGAAATGGGCAAAGTATAAGAATATATAACACATAAGGAAGATCGCAAATGTCTTGGAAAGGCGAATCAAGAAGGCATTCGTTAGCCAGAAAGGGCGTTAAGACTAATGTTGATAATCGAAGGCAATTTGATAATAGTAAATTAATAGGAGAAGGAGTTTATAATAAAAGAACATATTTGAATATTTTTACTAATCATATTAAGAATTTGAGGGTTGAAGATGCAATTATGTTAAGAGATATTATGGAAAGCAGATTAATAAACGCATTATTTGATCATCAATATAGAAAAACGAATAACTATCCATCACGATCAGAACAAAAACGGATTCATCAAAAAATACAACTAATGGATATGGATGAATTGGTAGAAAATCTTCAAAAGTATCAAAATTATGGAACTTCTAATATCTACAAAGTAAAAGATCATGCGGAATATCTTATAGATATAGAAAAACAATCAACAGATATTGTGCATTTAGGAAATACAAAGAAATTGAGATGGGGAGATACATTAGTTTATATTCAGGGATCGCCAGATAATACGGCATGGGTAATTCATAAAGGGCTGATTGGAAAACATAACTATGGGGCATATGGTGGAATAGATAAAGATCCAAATTTAGAAAGAATGTTAATTAGGGATGATTGAGATGGCAGGAAAAGGAAGCGGTTGGAAGAACGAATCAAGAAGGCATTCGTTGGCAAGGAAGGGCGTAAAGACTAACATAGATCAGGGAAAACGATTTGATGTTTCTAATTTTGTCGCAAGGGGAGAAGGATTATCCAAAAAACTTGATGATCTTGATGGTTTAGTATATGAGAGATTCATAATTATAGAAGAAGATCTGAAAGGGTTTATTCGATACAAGGATGAATGGGTTGAATATATACAAACAGAATTATCCAAGATGGGCTATGATGAGGGCGATATTGATGATATGAATATTGAAGGATGGACAATCAGGTTACTTCTTGATTATATTGATGATAGATTAGATGTTCAAACAGGGCAGGAAGTAGATGATCTATCTGTTTGGATAGAAGATTATACTGGAGAGAAGATAGATACAGATGATATTACAGAATTAATATACAATAGCGTTATACTATTAGATCCAGAATTTAATAGCATTGTAAGGGTAAGAGATGGCTTGGAAGTAGATGTTGAAAGAGAATTGAGCAAGTTAGGATTTGATGAAGGTCAAATAGAAGATATATATATTGAAGATTGGGCAAGTCAAAGATTATTGGATGAGATTGAAGATGAGATCGGTTGGCAAAGATTATTTTCAAGAACGGACACATTAGAAAGTTGGATTAGAGATCGCATAAGGATTAGGGATGAATCACAATTCAAGAGTTCGGGCAAGAGAAAGGACATAGATTTGCCCCAATCCAACTTATATTTGAAAGGATTCGGTATGGATAGGAACGGCAATAAGGTAATCAAATTAACCTATCCGAATGGCAGGGGGTTCAGCATACAAACGAATATGAATCTTCCGATCATACACAGCATGAAACTTGGCAATAAGGATTTGCAGAATTTAACGAAATCAGAATTGAAAGCAATAGAAAGCGAAGTGATAGATTACATTGAGGGATATGGAAGTAAAGGTCAGCAAGATAGATTGAGGAAATTTAGGTGATTTAAATGGCATGGAAAGGCGAGAGCAGAAGGCACAGTTTGGCACGAAAGGGCGTAAAGACTAACATAGATGGTGGCAGAAGGTTTGATGTATCTAACTTTGTTGCAAGGGGGAAGTTAGATTTAAAGGAGTTTCCACCACAGAAGTATGTGGGAGATGGCAAACTTCCCAATATGTATTGGGTAAGTATCTCCAATCATTACTATTATTTTGATGAAGATTCAAATTCATTAGAAAGCATTACAGAAAGAGATCCAGATTTCAAGATTGAAGGTGGAACTGTTGCGGTATTTTCAACATTCAGGGAAGCACTTGAATTTGCCGATAAAAACAGTTGGCAGGGAGATGATATTACCATAGAAGATAGATTAACAGGTCAAATTTGGGAACAATTTAAGTTTGTTCATATGATAGAAAAGGAAGAATACGAAACCCATGATGATACAAGATGGACAAAAGAACATATGAAAGAATTAGGAGTTGAGTTTGAATGAGTTGGAAAGGCGAGAGCAGAAGGCACAGTTTGGCACGAAAGGGCGTAAAGACTAACATAGATGGTGGCAGAAGGTTTGATGTATCTAACTTTGTTGCCAAAGGCGAAGATAGACCAAAAGTAAAATTCATGGGGGAAGGCAGAAGTATGCATGGCTATATTGATAGATCGTGGGATGAATACCTATTTGAAGAAGAAGATGGCACGAATATAGAAGTAGTGGTATTTTCTGAACCCGATTGGGATATGTTAAGAGAAGTTGGAGAAGAAGAAGAAATCAAAGAACAAGATTGGGATGAATTTGTTCTTGATAGAGAAGA
>Ga0180431_10000272_pt1 | contig 74083 bp, 61 predicted proteins | sample SS_ome_11_FD_132459 | JGI IMG/M metagenome (GOLD analysis project Ga0180431, IMG submission 132459) | Hypersaline lake sediment archaeal communities from the Salton Sea, California, USA - SS_1_MS_1 metaG | ecosystem: Environmental > Aquatic > Non-marine Saline and Alkaline > Hypersaline >...
GTTTTTGAGATGGCAGGATTGTCAGAAGTCCAGGCCAATTTCTGGATAAATTTTTTGCTGCATTGGGTCTTTGCATACAGGATCGCAAAAAAGGAACGTGGGAATACTTTGCGTAATGTAGTGGTTTTTGATGAAGCCAAATATGTGTTTAGTCCGTTTGATAACTCAGCTTTAGGGTTCCAGCCAATCACATACATGGTGTCGATGCTCAGAGAATTCGGTGTCGGGATAATAGCAGCGGATCAGACAGCCCATCTGAACAACTCGATATTTGCTAACTCGCAGTTAAAAGTGCTTTTTCCATTAGGCAGCGGTGCTGACATAGTTGGAGCGCGGGCAGCGCTCGGATTATCGGGTGAGCAGGCGCAATATATCCACAGGCTCGGTTTGGGTGAGGCCATTGTGCGGTATCCCAAAATCGAAGAACCATTTGTTCTGCAAACCCCTAAATTCCCGCTTGAGTGAGGTTCAGCTATGAACGGGTATGGAATCATCGTCATTGTAGCATTATTCATGATTTTTACCGGATTGTACGATCTGGGACCAGCTGTCAAGAACTTTTTCTTGAGCATTTTTGATGTCCCGGGACTTAACGCAGGCCGTGCTAACGACCCAGTGGCGTATAGTTTTGTCATACGAATAACATATCTTATAGCAATAATCGCGATCTTGAAACTTCTTATCAGAAGGAATGGTTGATGCACAAAAAAGACGTGTCCGATACCGAGATAAAACGGATGATGGCTCCTTATCTCGATGAACTGATGAGAGACGTGAGACCCAGGGTTCGTGTCACAAAGCATGAGCCAGATTCAAAGCCTGAATCCGGGAAAAAGGATTCCGGTGCATTCACAATCACGCAAGACGAGAAGTATTTGCTTGAAAGTATTTATGCAGAGCCAAATTTGAGCATTACAGGCAGGTCGGACCGGTTGGGCTTTTCGGCCAGTAAAATGAATAGCCTCAAAAACAGTGTGATTACAAAAGAATTGGCTGAACAATTCAGTGTTAACCTCGGGAAAAAGCACGGTGGTGTCGTGAAGATGCTTACTCTTACCGGAAGCGGTATGAGGCTTATTAACAAAAGACCAAAGGTAAGGAAGCCTGAGAATGTCTCGCATGAACATTGGTGGTGGCAGCAGGTTATATACGAAAATTACAGGAGACACGATATTACTACCGAGATAGAGAAAAGCCTGAACGGGAAACGTGCTGATGTCGGTATAATTTGGAATGGGAAAGAGATCGCGATCGAGGTTGAGCTGACTCCAGGCAACGCTTTGTCCAACATTGTGGAGGACCTGAATGCCGGTTTCTATAAAGTGGCCAGTTATTGCAAGGACAATTCTGTGCTGAAGGCTGTAAAGAAAAGGTTCCAGGCGTACAAAGATTATGAAGATATCAAAAACAGTGTAGAGATACGGCTCCTTTCAGACATCGAGATACTGGCAAATATTGAATAAGACTAATTTAAAAATCTTACCCCGCTGATTCATCGCATTTTTTTAATAGGATTTATGAATTTCAAAAAAGACGGGGGGTACGGTGATGAGAAAAATGCTTAATTACAATAAGGATGATATCATCAGATCATTCAGATGGCTTGGCCACGGAGAACATGGTTTTACTGAGCTTGCAGCATTCCATCCTCGCTATAAGCCGGGGAGGGATAATTTTGATTACAATAAAAAACATGGCTATCTCCCAAAAACCTGGTACGTGACAAATGAGAAACAGCTCTTGGGTTTTTTAAACCGGTTTCATGGTACTCACACTTGCTGTTATGGGATTAATCCCAGGCCCGAAATTCTCAGGAGATACGGCAGGTTTGTTCGTACTGCTAAGGATACGGACATAAAAACCGTCTTAAATTTTTATTTTGATTTTGATCTTGAGGACTCGGCCAAACCTGATAAGGCCATACCTGCACTTGAAGAGCTTCTTACTGATATTCAATTCTATTTTGAAAAGGATGGGATCGTAAAACCTTTCAGGGCTTTCACGGGTAATGGATACCACCTATTGTTCGCTTTACCTCCGACAAGTGTAGAAAAATATCCGGATGTTAGAGAGAGGCTGAAAAGGCTAAGGGATACTGTAGCATTTGAATTCGGGGATTCCATGGCGAGCGAGGGTATCAAGCTTGACAGTACCATGGATCTCAGGAGAGTGGCTAAGATTTACGGAACAAGGAAGCCCGGCCGCAGGAAACTCAGCAGGTTTTACGGCAATGAGCGGATTGAGGATTATGTGTTAAAAGAGTACCTGCTTTCGCTTGATTTATCAGAGCCCATCAGCTCGATATCGCTTCAAATCCCCGACACACTCCCTGAGAAATTTGAGGCATTGCTAACGGCCGACCCTCATATCCAGAAATTGTGGAATAATGAAGGCAAGGGAGGGAGTTCAGATTTATCAAGGTCTGGCTATGATTTCTCGCTTGCCAAAGAATGTATCAGAAACGGCATTACAGACATCAATGACTTGACCGCGATTCTGATGATACGTCCTGAAGGCGCAGTCCGGAAAAGTGGCAAAAACGAGCTTTATGTCAGGCGCACGATCGGTAACGCTCTTTATAAATGAGGTCGGCCTGGTTAATGGATGCCAACAGGAAATATCTGAATCAGAAAGAGGCTGCAAAGCATTTGGGGCTTTCCAAAAGCTCTGTCTCGCTATTGACGAGCCGTGGCAGTATACCCCATTACCGTGTCGGCCGGGCTGTCAGATACACGATCGAGGACCTTGACAATTTCATGCAATCCCGTAGAGTACGAAGTACCTGTGAAGAATTGGGTCGGAAAGCGAGGTGATTATGGCAGTTTACAGACCCAAGAAGAGCAGGTACTACTGGATTGATTTTTATTATAAGGGGCAACGTTACAGAGAATCGTCCGGGAGCAAACGGAAACGGGATGCCGAGCAGCTGCTTGCAAGACGGAAATACGAGATCAGCCAGAGCACATTCAATCCTTCCAGATATCAGGATCTTACTTTCTCTGAATTTCTGCCTCAATACATGGACTGGGCTAAAGACCACAAAAAGCCGTCCACGATTAAGCGGAACAGGCAGTTCATAAAGCATCTTGAACCGTATGTGGCCGGCAGGCTTCTCAAGGACATCACGCTGGCGATTGCTGAGGATTACAAGAATGACCGCAAGAGACAGGGTGCATCAAACGCCACAATAAACCGTGAACGGAGTTTCCTGAAAGCTGTGCTGAACAAAGCTGTTAAGTGGGATGTTATCGAAAAGAACCCATTGGAGCATATGGAATCGCTGCCTGAATCCCATCTTTTCAGCAGGTATCTCACGGTGAATGAGACTCTGGCGCTGATTGATGCAAGCGAGGGTCATCTGCGGCCGTTGATTGTGACCTCGATTTACACGGGGTTAAGGTGGGGGAATGTCAGGAAGCTCAGATGGACAGAGCTGGACTTCGAGAATTCAATCATCAATCTTGAACATTCTAAGAATGATGAAAAATTGTATCCGCTGCCTGAACGGGTTAAATCAGAGATAATGAAGCTGTCCCGCAACGGCAGCCCTTATGTCTTCATAAATCCTGATACAGGGAACCCGTGGCAGGACCTGAGAAAGGCCTTCAGAAGGGCAAAGGAGAAAGCTGGTATCAACAGGCCTTTCAGGGTGCATGACCTGAGACATTCTTTCGCGTCAAACCTTGTGATGGACGGGTATGACCTTAAGACCGTGCAAGAGCTACTCGGCCACCGGAATATCAGTACAACGCTCCGGTATTCTCACCTGAGCATGCTGCATAAGAAAACGGCCGTAGACAGCCTTTTCAGGAAAGATGGTCATACTTTTCACCATACCAGCCAATGAAAAAGGGGCTACACATGAATGTAACCCCTTGGAATTACTGGCGGGGACGACGAGACTCGAACTCGCGACCTCCGGCGTGACAGGCCGGCGTTCTAACCAGAACTGAACTACGCCCCCGGTATTCACTTTTGTTTTGAGGGTCGAACTGGCGATCTTCCCGCCTGAAAAGGCGGGACGTTCTAACCAGAACTGAATCCTTCGACCAGGCTCAGGATTTAAAAACGCCCCCTTCTATTTGTATGCTCGGTGGTAGGCGGAACGGGATTTGAACCCGTGACCCCCGGCTTGTAAGGCCGATGCTCTCCCACTGAGCTACCCGCCTAAATTAACCCCGATGTTGCTAGGATACTGCCTTTTTTAACGCATAAATGCCATTGTAACATAAAGAGAAATGGCGGATTCTTAGTCGCTTTTTATGCAACGACGGGGTTAAAAGGCAAATCTATCTAACAGGTTTGACCCCCCTTGTCAAGCCCTGTTCCGGCCTCTTAGTGCGCGGTTACACAGGGTTCGGTTTGTCCCTCTGTCTTGGTGAGATCTGCCAGGCTGAAGGGCTTGCACTCATCCTCTGAAGCAAAGAGCGGTTCACCTTCTTCCAGAACCAAGGCCTCCTTGAGGACCTCATCCATGTGCTCTACCGGGACCAGCTCGACCTTCTTGAGGATCTTCCGGGGGATTTCCTCTATATCCTTTTTGTTTTCCATGGGGATGAGGACCTTTTTGACGCCTCCCCGGTGCGCCGCCAGGATTTTTTCCTTGAGACCGCCGATGGGTAAAATCCTTCCCCTCAGGGTGATCTCCCCGGTCATGGCCAGGTCCCGCCTCACGGGTTTTCCTGTAAGGGCGGATATCATGGAGGTGGCCAGGGCAATTCCTGCGGAAGGTCCGTCTTTGGGAATGGCGCCTTCAGGGACATGCACATGGATATCTATCTTTTCATAGAAGTTGTCGACAAGCTTGAGAATCCTTGCCCTTGACCTGACATAACTCAAACCCGCCTGTGCCGATTCCTGCATGACCTCTCCCAGCTTACCTGTGAGGCTCAGGTTCCCTTTGCCCGGCATAATGGAGGCTTCGGTTTGAAGGAGTTCTCCCCCCACGTCGGTCCATGCCAAACCGGTGGTCACGCCTACGGCGTTTTTCTCCTCCGTATGCCCGTAGCGGAATTTGAGGACCCCGAGATATTTGTGGATGGATGGTGCCTTAACAGGGATTGTCTTGTCGGGATCGGCCTTAACAATTTCCCTGGCCACCTTGCGGCATATAGAGGAGATCTCCCGTTCCAGATTCCTCACCCCCGCCTCTCTCGTGTAATTTCGGATGATGGTCAGAATGGCACCGTCTGTATAGGAGATGTTGTTTTCCTTAAGCCCGTTTGCCTCCACCTGCTTTTTTATGAGGAACTGCTTGGCGATGTTGAGCTTTTCCAGTTCTGTGTAGCCGGGTAACCGGATGATTTCCATCCTGTCTTGCAAGGGCAGGGGGATGCTATGCAGGGTATTGGCCGTGGTAATAAAGAATATGTCGGAAAGATCGTAATCCAGGTCCAAGTAGTGATCATTAAAGGCAAAATTTTGCTCCGGGTCAAGCACCTCCAGAAGAGCCGCGGAGGGGTCACCCCGGAAGTCCATGCTCATTTTATCCACTTCATCGAGGCAAAATACGGGATTGTTGGATTTTGCCCTTTTCAGGAACTGAATGATTTTCCCCGGTAGGGCGCCTATATAGGTTCTTCTGTGCCCCCTTATCTCGGCCTCGTCCCGAACACCGCCCAGGGAGAGACGCACAAAGTTTCTGCCTGTGGCCCTGGCCACGGACTTGGCCACCGAGGTCTTTCCGACCCCGGGAGGACCCACCAGACAGAGGATGGGGCCCCTTATCTTCTTTGTAAGCCGCTGAACGGCGAGGTATTCAAGAATTCTCTGCTTGGGTTTTTCAAGGCCGTAATGGTCTTCATTGAGTATCTTTTCAGCCTCTTCAATATCCAGCTTCTTATTGGTCTTTTCATACCAAGGCAGGGAGAGAATCCAATCAATATAGTTGCGCACCACGGCGGCCTCCGCCGACATGGGAGACATCATTTTGAGTTTCTTGAACTCCTGTTTTACCCGGGCATGGGCCTCTTTGGGCAACCTCTTGCGCTTGATCTTTTTTTCCAGATCATCAAGCTCCGCCTTGAAATCGTCCTTGGTGCCCATTTCCTTGTGGATGGCGCGCATTTGTTCATTGAGGTAGTAATCCTTCTGGGTCTTTTCCATTTGTTTCTTGACCCTTGCCTTGAGGCGTTGCTCAAGCTGAAGGATTTCGATTTCACTACGCAGTTTCTCAAAGAGGTTTTCCAGCCGTTGACTCAGCCCTTCAATCTCAAGAAGTTCCTGCTTGTCCTTCACTTTAAGGGAAAGGTGTCCGGCAATGGTATCGGCCAGGCGTGAGGGATCTTCAATGGAGGTGACCGTAGAAACCACTTCCTGGCTGATCTTATTGTTCAACTTGGCATATTCTTCAAAGTTGGCATTAATGCTTCGCATCAAGGCCTTAACTTCAACCGTTGTCTCGTGGCTGGTGGGAAGTGTGCTTACCTCCACCATAAAGAATTCCGGTCGATCCACGTATTTTTCTATTTTGCCCCTTTGCTTCCCCTCAATGAGGGCCTTAACGGTGCCGTCAGGCAGTTTGAGGAGCTGAAGGACGGTACTCAAAGTCCCGAATTCATAAATGTCTTTGGCTTTGGGACTGTCCACCTTGGCATCCTTCTGGGCGGAGAGGAAGACCTCCTTCTGGTGGGACATGGCGTATTCCAGGGCCTTGATGGATTTGTCCCGGCCCACAAAGAGGGGAACCACCACGTTGGGAAAAACCACCACATCCCTCAGCGGGAGAAGGGGGTATTGCTGTTTATCCGGCTTGTTGGGGCCGCCTGAATCCTTTTTTGTCAGATTGAACATAGTGCCCTATCCGTATTTGACCTTGTTCTCGTTTTCATAGAGGAGCAAGGGAGATTCCCCCTTTGTAACTACCTCTTCTCCGATGATACATTCACGCACTTCTGGCGTGGAGGGGATATCATACATGATATCAAGCATGACGGACTCCAGGATGGCCCTCAAACCCCGGGCGCCTGATTTCCGTGTGACCGCCTCTTTGGCAATGGCCTGCAACACCTCCTCCGTAAAATTAAGCTCAACGTTTTCAAGTTCGAAAAGTTTTTTGTACTGCTTGATGAGGGCGTTCTTGGGCTCGGTCAAGATCCTCACCAGGGCGTCCAGGCTCAGTTCCCCTAAAGTGGCGATAATGGGTATCCTGCCGATGAATTCGGGTATAAGCCCGAATTTGACCAGGTCTTCAGGCTGAACCAGGGGCGTGATTTCGTTGGGATCCATCTCCCCCTTGCCTTTGATATCGGCCTCAAATCCCATAAGCTTACTGCCGATCCGGTTCCTGATGATCTTGTCCAACCCGTTAAAGGTCCCCCCGCAGATGAAGAGAATATTACCCGTATTGACCTTCACAAAGTCCTGCTGAGGGTGCTTTCTTCCCCCTTTGGGCGGAACATTGGCCATGGTCCCCTCAATAATTTTGAGAAGGGCCTGCTGAACCCCTTCTCCGGAAACGTCCCGGGTAATGGATGGGCTGTCGGATTTGCGGGCGATTTTATCGATTTCGTCGATGTAGACAATACCCTTGGACGCGGCCTCCACATCATAGTCTGCCATCTGGACCAAATTCAAGATGATATTCTCTACGTCCTCCCCCACGTATCCGGCCTCGGTCAGGGTGGTGGCGTCCGCGATGGTAAAGGGTACCTTTAGAATCTTGGCAAGGGTCTGAGCAAGAAGGGTCTTGCCGCAACCGGTGGGACCGATGAGGAGGATATTGCTCTTCTCGATTTCCACCCCTTCCATGTCAATTCTGGTGCTGATCCGTTTGTAGTGGTTGTGAACGGCTACGGAAAGGATTTTTTTGGGCCTTTCCTGCTCAATCACGTATTCATCGAGAATAGACTTGATCTCAGAGGGTTTGGGGAGCTGGGCTCCCCCTTCCTCTTCGGTCTCTTGACCGTACTCTTCGCCTATAATCTCATTGCACAACTGAATGCATTCATCGCAGATATAGACAGACGGGCCCGCAATAAGCTTTTTAACCTCATCCTGACTTTTTCCGCAAAATGAACACAGCAGATCGTCAGTAGAATCATTATCTTTGCTCATAATTCCTTCCCTTCCATCTACTTGTTTGCCGCCTTTTGCATCTCCCTGGTGGTAATGATTTTGTCGATTACCCCATAGGTTTTCGCCTCTTCGCTGCTCATGAAATAGTCACGTTCCGTATCATGGCTTATCTTGTCAACGGGCTGTCCGGTATGATCAGCCAGGATCTGATTCAGATTTTCTCTGATCTTCAGGATTTCCCTGGCGTGAATGTCTATATCTGTCGCCTGCCCCTGGGCGCCTCCCAGGGGTTGATGGATCAGAATCCTGGCGTGGGGAAGGGCGTAACGTTTGCTCTTGGCCCCGGCCGCCAAGAAGAGAGCGGCCATGCTGGCGGCCTGTCCCATACAGATGGTGGCGATTTGGGGTTTAATATACTGCATGGTATCATAAATGGCCAATCCCGCCGTCACGGAGCCCCCGGGCGAATTGATGTAAAGGTTTATGTCCTTGTCCGGATCTTCGGATTCCAAAAAGAGCATCTGGGCGATAATGGTATTGGCCATTCCATCGTGGATCTGCTCTCCGATAAAGACGATCCGGTCCTTAAGAAGTCTTGAGTAAATGTCATAGGCCCGCTCACCGCGGCTTGACTGTTCAATGACAATGGGTATCAGCATTATGGTTCAACCTTCTCTTTCTCAGAGCTTGATGTGGTTTCCGGCTCTTTTTCCGTTTCTAAAACCTTAGCATGCTCCATGAGGTAGTTCAATGTTTTTTCCTCCAGAAGCCTTTCTCTAAGGGAGTCGACAAGGTCGCGAGCTTCGTAGTATTTTCTAATAGTCTCAGGATCTTGACCTGTCTGGAAAGCCAGTTCTGCGAAGCCCTCTTTAAGGTCTTCCTCGGCCACGGTGAGATCCTCCCGCCTGGCAATCTCCCCTAGGATGAGCATCTCTTTGACCCGCCTCTCAGAGGTGGGCCTGAACTCCTCCCGCAATTTCTCTTTTGACAGCCCGGCCTTTTCAAGACTCGACCCGCTTCTCACGAGATTTTGAGTGACATTATTCATGGTCGTTTCCAGTTCGGCCTCTACGAGCACGGGAGGGAGTTCAATATCCACGGCTTCGGAGATCTTATCGATCAATTCCTGCTTGGCCTGCCTGTCTACTCTCTTTTGCTGTTCCCCGGTGACAGCCTCTCGGACCTTTTCTTTGAGACCGGCAAGATCCTCGAAATCCGCGCCCAGGCTTTTGACGAATTCATCATCCAGTTCAGGAAGGACCATCTCCTTGATATCCGTGACTTTTACCTTAAATGTGATGTGCTTGCCGGCCAGTGTGCTGTGATAATAGGTTTCTTCGAAATCGACCGGTATTTCCGCCTCTTCCCCTTTCTTCAATCCAATCAGGGCTTCTTCAAATTGGGGATGAAAATCATTGCTTCCTACATTTATGAGGAAGTTGGTGGACTTGATCCCTTCCACAGGGATGTCTCCTTCAAAGGCCTCATAGTCAAGGACCACGTAATCGCCGCTCTCCACAGGCCTCTCCTCTTCAAGTGGGGTCATCTTGCCATGGGCCTTCCTGATCTGCTCGAGGCGCTCTTGAACATCTTCTTCGGAGATCGCGCATTTCTCCTTTTTTACCTCAAGCCCCAGGTAGTCGTGAAGTTCAACGGGTGGTCGGATTTCCATCTCTGCAGAATAGCTGAAATCCTGGCCGTGCTTCAGGATCCCTTTCTCAAGCAGGGGGGGGCCTAAGGGAAATGTTTTGACCTCATCAATCGCTTTGGGAAGGGTCTCGCTGATAAGGTCCCTGGTCACATCCTCTTGAACCTGTGGTCCAAAACGGGTCTCAAGGATGCTTCTGGGCGCTTTACCGGGCCTGAAACCGGGTATCTTGGCGCTTTTTCCGAGCTTCCTGTATGCCTCGTCCAGTTTCCTGTCAACTTCCTCCGAATCAATTTCAATCAGGAGCCTTTTTTTGACAGAGCTGATGTCTTCCATGCTCGTTTTCATGTTTTTCCCCGTTTATTCTTGTCCGATACCATCACCGTCCTGCCCCTGCGCTTGTCTGATCAACTTGCATGTTAATAAGAATGTAAGAACGAATTTATGGATTGCAACAAACCTCTCGCCCCCGGTTTTTTGGGGGGAGTTCGTTCTTCTTCAGGGGCGTGGGACGGTGAACCCTTTTTAACTTCAAAAGGTTACAGGAACTTTTGAAGGGGTGTCAATATTAAACTGCGCCGTCTATGGGGACCTCATTGCGCCATCTGTCGGTTTCGCACCGGCTCACGCCCTTGGATGGGCAAACATCGTAATCGGTGAAGAACCGATGCCTAAAAAGGCATCGGTGTTGGAAAAAGTGCCTCATCCTTTACTATCGGTCATTTTCTTTTGAACTTTAGGCCGGTTCTAAACATGGCCTCTTTTGGGCCATTGTCCGGAAGTGGTGCGAGAGAGGGGACTCGAACCCCTACGGACTGCTCCACTGGATCCTAAGTCCAGCGCGTCTACCAGTTCCGCCACTCTCGCAGGGTCGAGGCATGTGTCGCGCCAGGCTTAATCACCCCTTCCTCTGAAATAGTGACGACTCCGGAGAAAGGTGAAAGGGCGCGGGTTACAAGCCGTTGTGAACAGGGCGGGCACGCCCGAAGCCCGCCCTGGTTTCTTTATGGCAAGGACCCACCGGGTGTGTCAAGCAATTTAGGGCGCTGCGAATTTGTCATCGTATTCCCTGTAAAGGGATTTGATAAATCCTTGGTCGGCAAAGCTGAAATAGGTGTCATGTCCGATAATGAGATGGTCCAGGACCTGGACGGCCAGGAGCTTGGCGGCCCAGACCAGATCCCGGGTCAGCCTTTTATCTTCGGCCGATGGGGTGGGGTCGCCCGAAGGGTGATTGTGGACCAGGACCAGCGCTGCAGCCTTTTGTTCAAGGGCAAGGGTCATGATCTCCCGGGGATAGACGGCACTCCCCGTCAGGGTCCCCAAGAACATGTCTTGATCAAGGATCAATTCATTTTTCCGGTTCAAAAAGAGGACCTTGAAGACCTCTCTTTTTAGGTCCCGCATGGTATGGAAGAGATAGTCAAAAACGGCCTGGGATGATCCGAAAAAGGCCTTTCGCTTTGCCCGGTCTCTTAGGTATCGGCGGGCTACCTGATGGACCAGTTTGAGGTAGGTGGCGTTTTTGGGGCCTATCCCCTTTATCTGAGTCAGCTTTTCCAGGGGCGCCGAGAGAACCCCTGAGATACTGCCAAAAAGCTTCAAGGCCTGCCGGGAAGGGATTTTGAGATCCCCCCTTGGCGTGCCCAAGGTGAGAAGGAACTCCACCACCTCCTCATCCGAGAACCTTTCAAGGCCTCCCTGCAAAAACTTCTTGCGAAGCCTTTCGCGGTGGCCTTGCCCCCTCTTTTGCCAATCCACTTTGTCCATACCCGGGGAGACCGTGCCCAATGGTGAAAGGAATGAAGAGATATTACCAGAGAGGGTGGAAAAATCAAGGCATGCCGGCCCTTCCATAAGCATCTCGAGAAGGAGTGGTGCGCCCGGTTTGAGAAAAGACCTGGATGGGAATCTCACATATCACTGGAATTGATTTGTAAAAGGCTCCTATGCTAATATATTTAAAATACATTCATAAATGCATCCAGACTCGACCCATGTTTCTTGAGCAAAGGCGTGTGTATTACCTGAAAAGTCTGGAGGCGTACTCATTAACCGAAAAATCCAAAGTCCCTTGAAGTTTTCAACTCCCAGCCAATAGAGTTTCATGGGTTTCCAGCAGGACCTTGGCGTACCAAAAGAGGAGAAAAGCCCATGCCTTCAAAGGCCCTTGAGGTCAATATCGCATGCAGCCGTGTCGACGTCACCGTGGATCAGCGTTATCTGATCCTGCAGGAGGTCATGGAGCGGTATTACGGCCTTCGGGAGGCCTTACAGACCTTTTTGGAAGAGCTTTGCCACCCTTATAAGAACTGGGAATTCATTGTTAGGGAAGCGAGGTCTTTTTCCCTCAATTATTTCCAGGTCTTCAAGACCCACCCAAAAGGGCCGGAGGCGGCAAGGCTTTATTTGGATATTTTTTTTCAGGCCATCGAGTCTTCTAAGGAGACACGCATAAAAGTCAATGCCGTGGATAATCTCCTTTTTTTAATGCAGAAGATGGTGAGGGAGTTGGGATCGGAGATATCCAGGTTTTTGGCCGTCCTCAATTACGGGTTTGACCGCATCACCTGTTATCCGGAAGAGATCCTTTTCCTGTTTATCAAGAGCTACTATCAACTTGATCGGCTCGCTGAAACCTATGCCCGGACGGTTCCCCCGGGAGAGGGGTTCGGAGCCGTAAACCGGCTCCTGGTCATGTATTACCGCCACACCTATGAATATTGGCTGAACCAGGCGGATCCCCACAGCCTCTTTGAAAGGGAATCCGGAAAAAGGATCGGTGAAGCTGATTTGGGCTCGATCTTCGCTCCTGTTTCACACGAGCGGCTGAGGTCTCATAAAGAAGCGTTGGAAGAGATTGTGAAAGCCTCGGACAGGCTGGTATCCAGGGAAATGCTGGACCGGATGCGCCAGTTGCCGGGTTACGGAGAAATCGTATCTATTTACAGGGATATGCCCCAAAAATTCCTCAAGGCCGGTGGCGTCGAGGGTTTGGGACAGCAATGGAAGCTCATATCCCTCCTCCACAACATGACCATTTCCGGGCTGGCCTCCATCCATGAAGAGGCCCTCCGGGAGATCAACAGGACCCTTACCTGGCTGATACAGCATGAAGACCGCCGGGCCTTTCAACAATCCCTGGAGAAGACCTTCGGCATATTAAAAATGAGTGCCCACAAGTTCCCGGAGACCGCCCTAAACTGTGTCCTCAACATGGGGCAGGGCGTGTATAAGACCGATGAAAGCGATTTCGTGGATTTCTTTACGGATTCGGTGGTCTCCCTGGGTTTCCAGGCCCCTGGAATTGAGGGCGTGGGTGATGACTGGCAGGTGCGGGCCAATTCCGCCCATATCAAGAATATCCGGACCTGGCTTAAGCTCATTGAGCTCAATCCCAAGTGGTCCAAAAAGCTGCTTTCCTCCCTCATTATTCACCTCTCCCTGAGCGGGGTGTTCATTAAGGACACGGATCTTTTTCCCCGGGATATCACCCGATTTTTGAACAGTGATATAGGCCCTGTTTATAATCTGGCCAAACAGTTGTCCCGCCTTTTTCCTTGTTATTTTAATGACATCGGGGCGGAAGGGACACTCAGAGACATCTCAACCAAGATTGATGAAATCTGCCTGAGAAGGGATCCACTCATCCATTTCTTGAGAAAACAGAGCCATGTGGAGAGCAGCAATGAGATCATCGGGCTCATTGAGGGGACCCTTGATTTTTGGCGGAGTAAGAACAAAGAGGCGGTAAGGCCCTATGTCCCCCCGAACATCTACGAACAAATTGAGACGACCGGCACATATATTGACGGGGTCCACCAGGTAGTGGGCCGTATCTTTCAGGCCAAGGGCCTGGGGGAGGTGAGGGATCTCCTCCATTTTGAAGGGGACGGGGTCAGGTCTCTGGCGGCCCAGGTTCCGGGGACCACAGACACGGATGCAGAGCGGGTGAGCCTGGCTATAACCGCCTACAAATTGCTCTACCAGAAATATTACCTGGGTTTTACGGAAGTGGACGGGTATTTGGACCGGCTTGAGTCGAGCGGCTTGCCAGACTTGGGCTTTTTAAGGAAGGCCTTGACCGAGACATATCCCACCGAAAAAATCAAGAAACTCCTTGCCTATCTCAAGCGGCTCAAAGAGATTATCCTTTCCCCGGAGGGTTATGAAGTCCGGGAGGATATTTATAGAAAACGCCATTTTACCGTAGACATCCCGTCCATGTACGGGAGTTACCATGAAATGAAGTTTGATGCCCTGGGACTGACCTTTCGCCTTGAATCCCTGGTGAATATTCTCTTTGAGGAACTGGTAGAATCCATTGACCTCAATCTCATCACCCGGGCCACTTTTTTCCAGGTATATCAGTATCTTCACCTTTTTGACCGGGCCCTGAAATTGGACGGCCTCTCCTCTCTGGAGATGGAACGGCAGCTGGATCTTTTGGCCCACTCCCTGGAAATCAGGGGGTTTTCCGCCACCCAGTATCTGGACATTTTGAGAGGCTTTTCCCAGGCGGTGAGCAACCTGGTCAATGACTATTTCAATAACATCCATCAGAAAAACCTCCTTAAGATCCTGGGGCAGACGCCCGCAGAGAACCTCTTGCCCAAATATCTCCCCCCGGAAGGTCCCGATGACCGGGAAAAACTCAACCACCGGGTGACCGAGGTCTTCCTGAGGGACCGGATCGCTTCCTCCCTGGGGCTTCAGCAGCTTGACCTCTTTTTGGGCCGGATCCTCAAGACCCTCCATCAGGAAGCGGACGAACTCCCGAAAGAGCGGCTTCGCCTCTTGCTCAGTTATGAGCCCTACAAGACACTCACACCCATAGAACCCGTCAAAAAGGAAGTCTTCGACCTCATTCACCTGGGAAACAAGGGGCTGAACCTGGTCAAGCTGAACAGCTACGGCCTCCCTGTACCTCCGGGATTTATTGTGACCACAGAGGTTTTCAGGTGCCGGGAGATCGTGGAGGAGTACCCCCTGGCCAGAAAAAATTTTGAGGAACAGGTCACCCAGCAAGTGGCCCTGCTGGAAAAGTCAACGGGAAAGACCTTGGGTGACCCCGGCGAACCCTTGCTCCTGTCCGTGAGAAGCGGTTCATCCATTTCCCAGCCGGGAATGATGAGCACCTTTCTTGATGTGGGCATTAACGAGGAGGTGGTCCAGGGCCTGATCGCCTTGACCGGTAACGCCTGGTTCGGCTGGGACACCTATCGGCGCTTCCTTCAGTGCTACGGAATGGCCTTCGGCCTTTTGAGGGATGATTTCGATGCAATTATTGACGATTTTAAGAAACGACTTAGTGTTCCTTATAAGAAAGACTTCACCGGCGACCAGATGAAAGAGGTGGCCCTGACATACAAGCGTCTTATCCGGGACAACGGTATAGACATTGAATTGTCACCCCTGGAGCAACTCTACATCGCGATCAGGAAGGTCCTTGATTCTTGGTACGCCCCCAAGGCGGAGACCTACCGAAAGATCATGGGCATCTCCGATGACTGGGGCACGGCGGTAACCGTCCAGACCATGGTCTTCGGGAATTTTTCCCAAAAAGCCGGGGCAGGGGTCTTTTTTACCCATAATCCCAGGTGGTCGGGGGACATGATCGTCCTGTGGGGGGACTATACTCCCGGGAACCAGGGAGAAGATGTGGTTTCAGGGCTGGTCAGGACCTTCCCTATCTCCGTAAAGCAGGCGGAGATAGAGGCCAGGGAAAGCAATATGGCCCTGGAGACCCGGTTTCCGGAGATCTACCAGACCATGAAAGGATGGGCAAAGGAACTGGTCTACGGGAGGAAGTGGAGCCCCCAGGAGATGGAGTTCACCTTTGAGGGAAGCAAAGAGGAGAACCTGTATATCTTGCAAACCCGGGAAATGGCCATGCGGGAAAGGAAAAAGGTCTACTCCTTTGATATTTCTCAGGATAAACCGTTGAACCTCCTCGGTCACGGCATAGGGGTGAGCGGGGGGGCCATGTCAGGAAGGGTCGTATTCAGTGTTGACGAAATTCGGAAGTGGCGTAAGATGGACCCTGGCACATTATTCATCCTCGTGAGGGGGGATACGGTGCCCGATGATATTAAAGAGATCTACGAGGCCGACGGGCTGCTAACGGCCAGGGGGGGGGCCACTTCCCATGCCGCCATTGTGGCACACAGACTGGGAAAGACCTGTGTTGTGGGCTGTTCAAACCTCATTTGCATGGAAAAGAACGGGTCCTGTTCATTGGGCCAAAGGGTCCTCAAATCAGGGGATTGGATCAGCATTGATGGCGCAGAGGGCTCTGTCTATTTGGGCGCTATGAAGATAGAGGAAATGGAAAGCGTTTGAAATGGGAGAGACGGAAAGGAGAGGCATGGGCGGAGGGCGCAAACTGGGTATCAACGGGCTCGGCAGAATCGGCAAACTGGCACTTTGGCACCATGTGGGCCGACGGTATTTTCATGAAATCGTGGTGAATGTGGGCCGTGAAGTGGGCAAATCACTCCATGACCTGGTCCACTATTTGGAGAGAGACTCCACCTATGGTTCCCTGGGAGGTTATCTTTACGGGCATCAGGGGGGAGGGGTCATCCAGGACGTGGACGAGAAGGCGGGAACCCTTGTCCTTGACGGGGTGAAGGTCAAGGTATTGAGAGAGTCCAGAAATCCTAAGGATATTGGATGGGGAAACCACGGGGTGAGGCTTGTGGTGGACTCCACCGGGCGGTTCCTGGATCCGACCCTGCCGGCCGAAGATCCGAACGGGTCCGTACGGGGTCACCTCGAATGCGGGGCTGAAAAGGTGGTCGTTTCCGCCCCCTTTAAGATCAAGGATAAAACCAAGTCCATGCCGGAGGATGCAGTGACCACGGTGATGGGTGTCAATGATAATGATTATGACCCCCGCATTCACAGGATCATTTCCAACGCCTCCTGCACCACCACCTGCCTGGCCCATATGATGAAGCCCCTTCTGGATTTTTTCGGCGCCCAGAAGATCCTGACCGCTTCCATGGCCACGGTTCATGCGGTCACGGGTTCCCAGGCGGTCCTGGACCGCCTCCCCGGTACAGGGGCAGGGGATTTGCGAAAGAACCGCAGTGTAATAAACAATATTATTCTGACCAGCACCGGCGCGGCAAATACCCTGGGCCTTGTGATCCCGGAGATGAAACACATTGGATTCATGGCTGAATCCGTACGGATTCCTACTTCAACAGGATCGTTGATCGTCCTGGTAGTAAACCTCCAGGAGGAGCCTTCGGGGGAGTCCATTCGCAGAGAGGGGATCAATGCCATTTTCAGGGAAGCGGCGGCCCGGGACTCGCACGGCTACCTGCATTACTCGGATAGTCAAAATGTGTCCTCGGATATTATCGGCCTTCCAAGGGCTGCAGCCATCATTGAGGGTCATGAAACGCACACCCGCACCGCAGAGGTCAACATTGACCTTCACAAGGTCTGTCAAATCTCGGGTCAGGGTGAGTCGCCTTTAACCAGCCAGGATGTGGTGCGGATCGCCATCACCCAGGCCGTTATTTACGGATGGTATGATAACGAGTTCGGAAGTTACGTGAATATGCTCGGGGACCGAACGGTTTCAGTGGGGGAACTGCTTTGACGGGTGTGCCCTTGCAGGCCGTGTATGATTCTTGCAACGAGCATGGAGCCAGAGGATCGTGATTTTTTTTCTGAATCTTCTTTTTTTTGCGGGTGTGTCCGCTCTTGTCCAACTCTTTTTTGAACAAAGCGCCTTCGCCTGGGGTCCGGGTGTCCACACGGTGACGGCCCTGAGTGCACTCAGTGAGGCAAGCCTGCTTTTGCCGGCCGTGGCCAGGGTGATCACGGCCTTCCCTCGGGAGTACCTTTACGGATGCCTGGCCGCGGATTTTTTCATTGGTAAGAGCAAGACAAAAAGAGCGGGGCATCCCCACAATTGGGCCGGCGGGTTCAGTTGCCTGGAGGGATCAAAAGACGACCAGGAAGCGGCTTTCACTTACGGCATTTTATCCCATCTCGCCGCGGACGTGGTGGCACACAATTTTTTTGTCCCCAACCTGGTCAGCGTTTGCCCCACCGGGCGAAGACGAGGCCACCTGTATTGGGAATTTAAGGCAGACTATTCAATCGGTCCGGCCTATACCAAGGTGGCCCGGGAGATACTGCGCATGGATCATGGGGCTTGCGATGAACTCCTGGGTGGAATGGTTGGAAAAAACAGGAACGAATTTAAGGCCAAAAAACAGGTTTTTACCCAGTCGGTCAAGTTTTCCGACTACTGTCATGTGACCCGTGGCATTTTCTCTGTGGGGAAGGAAGACCGGTGGCAGGGCTTCCACCAATATGTGGCCGTCATGGTTGAGCTTTCATGCCGCCTTGTGAAAGATTTCCTGTCTCGCCCTGACTCCTCCCCATGCCTCTTGTATGATCCTCTGGGGAAAGAGAACCTCCGTCTCGCCAGGGGGAAGAGATTCCCCCCGAGATTCTTTAGCCCCCGTCGCCCCCCCAGATGGTTCAGCATAGATCAACAATTCCTGGATTTATGAGTACCATTAGGATCCTTCCAGAGAAGGTGGCTTCGCAGATTGCAGCCGGTGAGGTGATTGAGCGGCCTGCCTCTGTTCTGAGAGAACTCCTTGACAACAGCCTGGACGCGGGGGCAAATCGGATTGTTATTGCCATTGAGAAGGGCGGCAAGGGCCTGGTCAAGGTCAGTGATAACGGCAGGGCCATGTCAAGGGATGACCTCCTCTTGTGTATTGAGAGGCACGCAACAAGCAAAATAGGGACCGCTTCTGACCTTTTTTCCGTAAAGACCCTGGGTTTCCGGGGTGAAGCCATCCCCAGCATGGCGGCCGTATCCAGGATGCAGATTACCTCGCGTCCCGAGGACCAGCTTGTGGCTTACCGGTTGAAGGTGGCAGGAGGGAAGGTGGCAGGGGTTGAGGAGACCGGGGCACCGGCCGGGACCACGGTGGAGGTGAGGGACCTGTTCTTTAACATTCCTGCAAGGCGCAAATTCCTTAGGGCCTCAAGGACTGAGACGGATCATATGCTGGATGTCCTGGTGAGATCGGCCCTGCCCTTCCCGGGCAAGGCCTTCAGGCTTGATGAAGGGAAAAAGACCCTTTTGAATCTTCCCGCCTCAGGTGATCTCATACCCAGGTTCGGGATTCTTTTCGGCAGACAGGTGGCGGGGGTCATGATAGAGGCGGAAAAAGCCGGGGAGGATCTGAAAATCAGGGTGTATTTGGCCCCCCCGGATTATACAAGATCCCGGGGGGACCGCCTTTTTGTCTATGTAAACGGCCGGAATGTGCGGGACCGGCTCCTGACGAAAGCCGTCATTCAGGGCTATGGACAGCGCCTCATGAAGGGGCAGTACCCCCAGGCGGTGGTGTTTCTGGAAGTGGATCCAGCCAAGGTGGACGTCAACGTCCACCCCACCAAGCAAGAGGTGCGTTTCCACCTGAGCCGCCTTGTTTTTGACACCACCGCTTCAACGGTTCAGAAGGCCCTGGCCGGGAGCATCCACGGCCTCGCGGGATATGACATCCCTCAGGGACAATCATGGCCTGTCCGGGACAGGGTCCCTGTGCATGGGGCGGCCGAACCGACATGGACATACCAGGAAGGCAGCCGGGGGATTTCATTTCCAAGGGGTGAAGAAACTGCTCAAGAACCTGTACACTGGAGAGGGCCCAGGGTGATAGGACAACTGGGAAATACATACATCCTCTGTCAGGTGGAAGATGGGCTCGCTATTATTGACCAGCACGCGGCCCATGAAAGGGTTGTCTATGAAACCCTCAAAAAGGGGCTCAAAACAGCGGGAATTGAATCCCAGAGGCTGCTGGTGCCTTACAGCCTGGAACTGAGCACCAAGGAGACCGGGATCATCACAGAAAAGGGGGAGAGGCTCTCCCGCCTGGGCATTGAAATCGAGCCTTTTGGGGGCAACGCCTTTCTTTTGAGGTCTTTTCCGGCCTTGCTGAAGCATGTCAGGTGGGAACAATTCTTCCCTGAACTCGCTCTGGAACTGGAGGAAGAAAAACACGACGAGGAGGATATCCTGGACAGGGCCCTTACGGTGATGGCCTGCCATGGCGCGATCAGGGCGGGCCAGGTCTTGACCCAACAAGAGATGACCCACCTCCTGGAACAGCTTGAAGAGATGGATTTGCCCACAAACTGCCCTCACGGCCGCCCCGTGTTTAAGAGATTGACCTATTACGAGATGGAGAAGATGTTTAAACGGGTCCTTTGAGAGGATGAGGGGTGTAAAAGGTGGGCGGAGGCAAAAAGGAAAGGCCCAAGGTGGTGGTCATTGCAGGACCCACAGCCAGTGGAAAGACCGCCCTGGGCGTGGCCTTGGCCGAGACCCTGGGAGGGGAGATCATCAACGCGGACTCCATGCAGGTTTACAGGGGCATGGACATTGGAACGGCGAAACCCGCACGGGCAGAACGCAAGGGAATACCCCATCACCTGCTGGATGTGGTTGACCCGGATCAGGAGTTCAACGCGGCCATTTACCGATCCCGGGCCATGCCCCTGGTGCGGGAGATCCACGAACGGCAAAGGGTTTGCTTCCTCGTGGGAGGGACCGGCCTGTATATAAAGGCCCTGATAGGCGGGCTTTTCCCCGGCCCCAAGGCGGATGAGGCCTTCAGGGAATCGTTAAGAAGGGAATGCGAGCTCTGCGGCACTGAAAGGGTCTATGAAAGACTCAAAAGGCTCGATCCGGAGTCCGCAAAAAGGATTCATCCAAAGGACAGGGTGAGACTCATCCGGGCCCTTGAAATTATCCATGTAAAGGGCCTACGTCCCTCGGATCTCCAGGCGCACCATGGCTTTCGAGAGCGGCCTTTCAGGGTCCTCAAGCTCTACCTGGACATGGACAGGCAGGGCCTCTATGAACGCATTAACAGGCGGAGCGTGGACATGATAGAGGCGGGACTGGTGGAGGAGACGAAGAGGCTTTTGAACGAGGGCTACTCGGCCGAATTGAAACCCATGAAATCCATCGGGTACAGACACATGGTCAAATACATTCAGTCGGAGTGGTCTCTTGAGGAGGCCCTTCGGGGTCTTCAAAGGGATACCCGAAGATATGCTAAAAGACAGTGGACCTGGTACAAGGCGGACAGGGAAGCCCTGTGGATTCCGCACGAAGCCTTTGAAACGGCCCTAAGAGAGGCGGAAGGGTTCCTTAAAAGTCCCTGACCCATTATTATGGTTGGAGGTTTTGCGGCACTCTGGACCTGCAACTTTGAGGAGGCAAGACATGCCCTATAGGGAGGCCCCATGATGAAAAGATGGGGACAGCATATTTTTTTGATTTTCCTCTTTTACCTGGGCCTTTCCCCCGGGCTCCTGTTGGCCTGCAATTATGTGGTATTCTATGAAAAAGGGGCCATCGACTGGACCAAGGGAATTGTGGAAGCCTGGGCTAAGGGATGTGCCGGGAATCACCCTGACCAGGGGGCACGGACCGGGGCCCCTCCTACAGAGGAGGCGGTTACACGGGCGCGGGAGAACCTAAAACAAATTATCATGGAGATGCGCATTGACTCCAAATCCCTGCTTAAAGACCATGTGGCCCGCTCCAAGGCCTTGGCCCAGGAGGTCCATGGTTTTTTGAAACAGGCCCCGGTTGTAGATCCGGGTGACATGCCGGAAGGGGCGGTAACGGCTGTTGTGTCTATCAAGGTCACGGGCGCTTTTAGTCAAATAGTGCTCCCCAAATCCATTCGAACCATCCGACCTGTGCAGCAGCCCAACAACCTGCACCGGAAGGGCGAACCCGTACACACCGGGCTCATCTTGGATTGCCGTGGGCTGGAAATAAAACCGGCCTTGGTCCTGCGGGTGGTGGACGAGGACGGAAACGAGATCTATGGTCCGGCTTACGTGAGCCGGGCCTATGCGATTCGGCAGGGCATGGCAAGGTATTTGACCGTTCTGGAGGGCCCCCCGCCCCAGACCTACGTGGGGAAAAGGCCTCTCGCCATCAAGGGCCTTAAGGCGGCCGGGCCTGGACACTCCGATATAGTGATCAGCAATGCGGATGCCGAGAACATTAGAGGGACACCCAGCAACTTGAGCTTGTTGCAGAAATGCCGTGTTTTGGTGGTGTTGGATAAAAACCCTTGACCATCTACCGGAGGGCTTGACATGGATTTCACCGGGTCCAAGATATACCAAAGAGCGCTTCCTATTATCCTTGTGCTGACCGCCGTGGCTTTCGGCTGTGCGGGCAGGCCGGGTGGACAGGAAGGGGTGCTGGGCACCAAGGAACACCACATCTCGACCGGTTACAGGCTGATGAGAATACACTACTTTGATGATGCCAAGCGGGCATTTAATCTGGCCCTGCAAATCGACGGATGCTGTTCTCCCGCTTACCGGGGCCTGGGGTTGGTTTACGGAGAGGAAGGGGATTTCGAGGCGGCTTTTCAAGCCATGAATCGCGCGAGAGACTGTGCAAAGGAAGACCAAGATATGGCCCTGGTGTATGTGGGTTTCATGCGCCTCAATATCTTGGAAAAGGGGGTAGGCTGGCTGAGAAAGGTGGAGGAGGATTTCTCCATCGCCCGCACCATCAAGGATGATCTCCCGGACGCCTTCTATGAGATGGGATTGGCCTACAAGGAGGCCGGAAAAACGCCGGAAGCCATCCGGTCCTTTAAGCAGGTGGTGGAGATGAACAGGCGTCTGGTTGCTGATGCGAAACATCAACTGGCGGGACTGACAAACTGACCGGGGATGCCGCTTGTAGGAGAAGCTTATGAGGCCGAGGATGATCAAGGAGCGGGCCGTGGGGAAAAGGAGGATGGTCCTTTTGTTGATGGCGCTTATGGGTTTCCTCACTGTTTTTGGATCCCCCATTGGGGCCGCGGAAAACCGGGACAACGCCGGTGAGAACGAGGTGCTGGCTATTGGAACCTCCAGGATTATCAAAGGCAACCTGGCCTCGGCAAAAGACCGTGCCATATCCCAGGCTTTGGTAAAGGGGGTGGAGAATTACCTGTTTCAACATTTGGGCAGCGCGGGAATGATCAATCACTTCCCGAGACTCATCAAAGAGGTGATCCCCAATGCCGAGGAAAAAGTGGAGCATTTCAATATCCTGGGGGAGGCAGAGACGGGCGATGATTACAAGGTCCTGGTGAGAGCAAGGATCAATGAAAAGATGATGCAGGAAACGCTCAGGGAGGCCGGGGTCGTGCTTGTGGAAGGCCCCTCCCTCAAGGTGCTTTTTATGGTCTCAGAAAAGGTGAATGGGGTTGTTTCATGGTGGTGGAGGGATCCAGGCCTCGAGACCGCCCTGAGCCCGACGGAACTGGTGCTCTACAGTGTCTTTCAGGAGAGGGGCTTTGTGCCTATCAACCGGGCCCTGGCCCTTCCAGAGGCTGAATTCCCGGAAGCGATGAGGTCCCACGATTTAGGCAAAGAGGAGGTGCTCAGGTGGGGGAATCTCTTCTCCGCAGAGGTGGTGATTTCCGGACAGATGGAGAGGGTGGGGGAGGAGACCCTGTCTTTGTCCCTTAAGGCCTTTGATGTGGGCCAGGGTGTCCAGACCGCCCAGGGACTTCAGTCGGAGCCCCTCGATCGGGGTCCTGACGGCCAGCCCCGGCCCATGGAGAGCCTGAAAAGGCTGGTCAACAATCTGGCCGCAGAGATGATACCGGCCGTTGTCCAGATTGCCGTGGCCGGTCGCACGGAAATTCATCATCTTGATATTACCCTCACGGGCCTGAAGTCCTACAGGCAACTCAAAGATTTTAAGGAGTTCCTAAAGCAGGATGTGGCCGGCGTAAAGTCCGTGGTTCAGACCAGGCTGAGGACAGATTCTATCACCCTAAGGGTTGAATTTGAGGGTGATATGAATCGATTTCTGGACCGGGCTCTTACCCATGAAAAGCTTCCCTTCCCGGTGTCTATCACCCGGACCGGGGAGGGGCAAGCGGTGCTTTCCACAGGGATAGGACGTAGGGTGGCGCCATGACAATCCCTAACCTCATAACCGGGCTAAGAATCATCGTCACGCCCATTTTTATCATCTACCTGATTAATGACAGGTTTTTGTCCGCCCTGGTCGTTTTCATCCTGGCCGGGCTGAGTGACGGGGTTGACGGACTGATTGCCAGGTTGTTCAACCAGAAGAGCAAACTCGGGGCTGTTCTCGACCCCCTGGCCGATAAGATCCTGCTGGTCACGGCCTTTTTTGTCCTTTCTGTAAGGGGGTTTACCCCCTCCTGGTTGACCGTGATGGTGATCAGCCGGGATATCCTTATTCTGCTGGGTGTGCTGATTGCCTTCTTAAGCAAAGGGGGTGTGACCATAAAGCCCTCCCTCCTGAGCAAGTGCACAACGTGCATGCAACTGGGGACGGTCTTCATGGTGCTCTCTACGGACTACTTGCATTTCTCCCCCGGATTTACCCGGTATGTATTTTGGATCACCGGGGGGTTGACGGTCGGTTCCGGACTCCATTACATGGCTTACTGGTTCCGGATGATGGGTGAGGGGTCCTTGGAGGATGATAAAATTTCCGTTTGACATCCAGGGGTGCCGCTGCTAAGTAAGATCTTGACAGGCACGTAGCTCAGGGGGAGAGCACTACCCTGACACGGTAGGGGTCATGGGTTCAAATCCCATCGTGCCTACCATTGAATTCAAGGGGTTAGGCCCTATAGCCTAGCCCTCCCACCAGGTCCACTTAAGCTTTTTCCGGGTGTAAAAGCACAAGGCGAGATTAACGAGCCAGACAAAGAACCTTATTTTCCCGAATGAAGCGCCAAGGCGATGAAACACGGCCTTGAGGGAATAGAACTCCAACCAGGCCTTCTTCACCTTTTTCTCCAGGACCTCGGCCGACACCTTTGAAGGCTGAAACACAAGGTTGGCCATATTATAGTTTGCCCAATTCTTGTTGAGGAGGCGATCCTCCCTCTCGAACTTGTCATAGACCACCGTCCCGGGTAGAGGGGTGAGGAAGTTGAAGCACGCGAAATCCAGTCTGGATGTTTTGGCCATTTGAATGGTTTTCTCAAGACCGGCCGTGTCATCTTCATCAAAGCCCAGCACGAAAGAGCCCCAAATAAAGATCCCGGCATCCTTAATGGCCTCAATATCCTTGTAAAAGCGATCCGGATCGTTGAACCGCTTATGGGCCCCTTCCAGGCTTTCCCTGGAAAAGGACTCCAACCCCATTGCCAGGCCGATGCACCCGCTTTTCGCCGCAAGGTCCAGCATTTCCAGGTCCCGGGCGATGGATACGGTGCACTGGCTCCCCCACCGAATGCGCAGAGGCATGAGGGCCTCAAAGAGTTCCCGGGTTCGTTCCCTGTGGCTGAAAATGTTGTCATCAATGATAAACACATTCGGAGAAGGAAGGGTTTCTATCTCCTCGATCACCTCTTGAATGGGTCTGAAGCGGTACGTGCGGCCGTTGAACCGGGTTACCGAGCAGAAGCTGCAGTTGTGGGGGCAGCCCCGCGTGGTTTGAACCGTGTTGATGGTCACATAGGCCTCGGGGGTAAGGAGGTCTCTTCTTGGCTTTGGAAGCCCTTCCAGGTTGACGAGATGGTCGTTGTGGTAGATCCTGTGGAGGTTCCCCTCACGAAAATCCTGAATGAGCCTCTGCCAGGCCCCCTCCGCCTCGCCGATCACCACCGAGTCGCAGTGCTCCAAGGCCTCCTCGGGGAGGGTGGAGGCATGAACCCCCCCCATCACGACCGGCACATGGCGACGGCGGAAAGCATCGGCGATCTGATAGGCCCTGGGCGCGGTGTTGGTGTAGGCGGTAAGGCCCACAAGGTCCACATCTTTTTCGAAATCAACAGGTCTTGCGCACTCGTCGGTGAGAGAAACCTCAATGTCACCGGCGGTATATGCGGCAATCATACAGAGATTCAGGGGTGGAGAGTAGGCCTTTGCTCGCCACGACAAAAGCCCCTTTTGCAAAAAGGGGACATTTGCCGCATTCGTCGGGTTATCCGGATTGATGAGTTCTACTCTCAAAACCCGCCTCTTGCTCTGGTCCCGCTCCCAGAATCATTCTCCCCCGTGCTGAGGGCGTCCTGCGGCTGTATCGGATGATCATGAGCAGCTCAGGTGCATTATCCTTTTTATTATAGACGATAGAGGCGGGATTTTCAATTCCTTGGTGCCGCCGGCCGATGCGGAGGCGGGCCTTTGTCCTCAGACGATTCAGCACACGATTTTCAATGCCCCGGGCATAACGGTGAAGGAATATTCACGCGCCTTCCATGCCGGGTTCCCGTCTATTTGGAGGGCGATCGGCCTGTCCAGTTCCACACTTACCTCTATTCCCGGGCAATAGCGGCCGATGCGGTTCCCCACGGTGAAGGCGCTCATCACCCCAAAGGCACAGCCCGGCAGGCCCGATGTGATGCACAGGGTATGAAGCCTTCCGTCATCAAAACGTGCCTGGGGTAAGACCTTCATGCCGAATCCATAATAGGGCTGTTTGACCACCATGAGGGTCAAAAGCCTCACCGTTTCAAACCGGATGTCATCTACAACAACCCTGGCCTGGGGCCGCCTATAACGGCCTGATAAAAAGACCTTCAGGGCTGCCCACAGATAAGCCCTGTACCCTTTTTGGGCGGATCGATCATAGTCCCTCAGCACGGTTCCTTCTATGCCCACAGAGGCCATAAAGCCCCGCCTTATGTTATCGCAGTTGATAAGATCGAATTGGCGTATACGGCCCCTTTTAATGCGGCGGGCCACGGCCGAAGGATCGCCTTTATAACCCAGGGCATGACCCAGGCTGTTACCGCTTCCCAAAGGGATATAGGCCACGGTGGTCTGTGACGTGTCCACGGCATTGATTACGTCTGAAAAAGTGCCATCCCCACCCGCAACCACCAGGGTATCACAGCGCCCGGCCCATCGCCGGGCGCACAGGGCGAAATCCCCCGGTGTCCGGGTGTCCATCCCGTGGATTTCGGCCTCAAGGATTTGGGCCGGGCCGGCCAGGGTGGCACGTTTCTTGTCCTTTGTCATTCTTCCAGAGGCCGGATTGGTAATGATGGCGTAATGGATCATGGTTTGAAAGGCGGCCCCGGGGGCCATCTTGGTGGTCTAAAGATATGGAGTGAAAAGCCAGGCCAGGGCGTCGCGGGTCCTGGCCGGCAGGGATCGACTGTCCACCTCGTCAAGGGAAATCTGCCGGGACCGTTCCCGCGCTTTTTCCACATGGGAACCCAGCACCTCTACAAAAGGCCTGTCATAGACCTCCATGGCCAGCTCGAAATTGAGTCGGAGACTCCTGGGATCAACATTGGCAGAGCCGATATGGGCATAATAATCGTCCACCACAAAGAGCTTGGTATGCACGAAAGGAGGGGGTTGGTAAAAGACGCGAACCCCCCTCTCAAGGAGTTCCCAGAGCATGTTTCGAGTGGCCCAGTGAACAAAGGGAAGGTTGTTTTTGGCGGGAAGGACCACGTCCACCTCCAGCCCCCGCAATGCCGCTGAGGCCAGGGCACCCATCATCTCCCTGGAGGGAAGGAAATAGGGGGTCATGATAAAGACCCGTGACCGGGCGGAAGAGATGGCGGCCACCAGGATGGTGGAAAGCTTGTCCAGGTCTTCATTGGGTCCCTCCACAATCGTCCTGCAGATGGCGCCGTCGGCGGGTTCAGGGGGCTCGGTTTGTTGGAGAACATGTTCACCCGTGCAAAATCGCCAATCTTCAAGGAATACCTGTTCTATTTGGTTAATGACGGGACCGGTAACACGAAAATGGGTGTCCATGACCCTCGAAGGGTTGGCCCGGTTTTCGGCGAGGTGACGATCCCCGATATTCATGCCCCCCATAAAGGCGACACGACCGTCCGCCACAAGTATCTTGCGGTGATTGCGGAGGTTGATGTGAAGGCTTGGAGGGAGGAGTTTTGGCCTGAGGAATCGGGCCATGCGAACGCCCTTATCCATGAGCAAGGTCCCTGCGCGGGGAAGGGAATAGAGCTCGCCCACACCGTCAATGATGACCCGCACGTCAACGCCCCGTTCGGCCGCCCGGGCCAAGGCTTCGATAAAGCGCCGGCCTGTGGCGTTGGTTTCAAAGATATAGGTGGCGAGATAGAGAAAACGTTCCGATTTTTCAATGGCCTCGATCATAGGAGGATAGGCCTCCTCCCCGTTGTGGAGCATTTCGATCCGGTTTCCTCCCACAAGGGGACGACGCGTTACCGCATCGGAGATGCGGACCATGTGGCTGAATTCCCCGGGCAGATCCTCGCTGGTGAGGAGCATGTTTCTCTGTGACGCCTCACGGCCGGTCTCGATCCGAAAGGGCGAGCGTCGCTCCAGTTTTATGGCCTTTGTGCGGACCCTGTTGATGCCGAAGAGGAAGTAGAAAAGGGGGCCCATAATGGGGAAGGTTAAAGAAACCCCTATCCATCCCAGGGCGGCCCTGGGGTCCCGCTTATAGAGAAGGGCATGGCCTGCCGTAAACAGGCCCAGGGGGATTTGGATTGCCAGAAGACACCAGTGCACCCAGATCATTGGCCTACTCCTCGGTGGAGGTGAAGGGTCGTGGACCAAAGCATCATAGCCATGAGAGATAAAAGGATCAAGGGTTTTGGATTGAAGATCATGAAAACCAATACCTTGCCCCATTCACGTCGATATCATTTTTTGCTTGCATTTCCTTACGTTATTGTTTATAAAAACAAAACTTTTTAAGGTTCATTATCTTTGCCGGGTTTCATGAAAGAGGCCCTGTTTGGTTGACGTTCTTTGGCGGGAACACCGGTTTTCGCCCACATCAGAGCCTGGGATTGTATCTCAATTAGGATTATTTACACTCAACTTCTGAAAAATCCGGGGTTTCCGGCTTAAAGGTTGAGACAGCGTCAAGGACTACTGTTCAAATTGGGTCCTTAGAGAAGAACAATGTAAGGCATCTGAGTAAGCCCTTTTTTTTACTTTAGATGCCTTATTTGCTTTAGACGGGCCAAGAAGTGGAGACCATTTCTGTGCATTTAAAAGATCAAGGATCCGAAGAAATTCGGTCCGAATCCCTGACCGGCTTGGAGGCCTTGAGGCATCTCGAGGTCAAAAACCTTGGCAGGGTCGTGGGGGTCAGGGTGAACGGAGAGGCCCGCGATCTTTCCAGCCCCATTGAATCCGGGGTCGAGTTGGAGCCCATTTACATGGATTCAGAGGAGGGTATTGAAATCGTCCGCCACAGCACCTCCCACGTGATGGCCATGGCCGTGAAAGACCTCTTTCCCGGCGTAAAGGTGACCATTGGTCCGGCCATTGAGGAGGGCTTTTACTACGATTTTGACTTTGAGCGCCCCTTCAAGGAGGATGACCTTCCCCGCATAGAACAGAGGATGGAGGAGATTATCAAGAAAGACCTTCCCTTTGTCCGGCGGGAGATGGCCAGCCAGGAAGCGATGGTTTTCTTTGAGGGTCAGGGCGAAGACTATAAAGTGGAATTGATCAAGGATCTGGGCGCGGACAAGGTCTCCCTTTACACCCAGGGCACCTTTACGGACCTCTGCCGGGGCCCTCATATCCCGTCTACGGGAATGATCAAGGCCTTCCGCTTGACCAAAGTGGCCGGTGCTTACTGGCGGGGAGATGAGCGAAATGCCATGCTCAGCCGCATCTATGGGGTCGCCTTTCCCGATAAAAAGGCCTTGAAGGCCTATCTCCACAGGCAGGAAGAGGCCCGGAGGAGAGACCACGTAAAGCTGGGGCCCCAGCTCGACCTCTTTAACACCTATGAAGAAGTGGGGGCGGGCCTGATCGTCTGGCATCCCAATGGAATGATGCTTCGCCACCTCCTTGAGGACTTTGAGACCAGAGAACATCTCAAGCGGGGCTATGAACTGGTCAAGGGCCCTCAGATGCTCAAGACGGAATTATGGAAGAAATCGGGGCACTTCGAAAATTATAGAGAGCACATGTACTTCACCACGGTGGACGAGCAGTCTTATGGGATCAAGCCCATGAACTGCGTGGCCCACATGCTCATTTACAAGTCTAAAATCAGGAGTTACCGGGATCTTCCCAAGCGCTATTTCGAACTGGGTACGGTCCATCGTCACGAGCGCTCAGGGGTCTTACACGGCCTTCCCAGGGTGAGGGAGTTTACCCAGGACGACGCCCATATCATTTGCGCCCCGGAACAGCTCAATGACGAAATACGGGGAGTCCTTGATTTTGTGAGGGACGTGATGGGCATCTTTCAGTTCGAGTATGAACTGGAGGTGAGTACCCGGCCTGAGAAGTCGATAGGTTCGGATGAGGACTGGGAGTCGGCAACAGGGGCACTCATCAAGGCCATGGAGGACAGTGACCTGTCCTATGAGATCAATGAAGGAGACGGGGCCTTCTACGGCCCCAAGATTGACGTGAAACTCAAGGATGCCCTGGGCAGGAAGTGGCAATGTGCCACCATCCAATGCGATTTTACCCTGCCGGAGCGCTTTGATCTGGTCTATGTGGATCGTGACGGGGAAAGACGGAGACCCGCCATGATTCACAGGGTGATTCTCGGCTCCATAGAGCGGTTTATCGGGATTTTGATCGAACATTATGCAGGTGCTTTTCCGGTCTGGCTTGCACCGGTACAGGCCATGATTATGACGGTGACGGACAGGAACATTCCCTTTGCCGAGAGCCTGTTAAGCTCACTGGTTGGTGCGGACGTCCGGGTCAAGGGAGATTTCAGAAACGAGAAGCTGGGTCTCAAGGTGCGGGAGGCCCAGCTGGAGAAGATTCCCTATATGTTGATCGTCGGGGACAAAGAATGCGAGCAAAAGGGCTTGACTCCCCGGCTGAGGAGTGGTCAAAATCTTTCACTTATGACGGTGGAGGAGTTCATCGACCGCGTTTCCGAGGATTATAGACAAAGGAGGTAGGGCCATAGCAAAAAAAGCTGATGAAGTCCGGGTGAATGAGCGCATCCGCGCAAGGATCGTCAGGTTAATCTCGGCTGACGGAAAGCAGCTGGGGATTGTATCTCTTCAGGAGGCGATGGGAAAGGCAAAAGAGGAGGGCTTGGACCTGGTGGAGGTGGCCGCCAATTCAGATCCGCCGGTATGTCGGATCATGGATTACGGCAAGTTCAAATACCAGGCGGCCAAGAGAACCCAGGAGGCACGCAAAAAATCACGGACCTTTCAGGTCAAAGAGATTAAGCTCAGACCCCACACGGAGGATCACGACTTAGGCTTCAAGGTTCGAAACCTGAAGAAATTTTTGGACAAGAAAAACAGAGTGAAAGTAACTGTTTCATTCCGAGGCCGGGAGATGGCTTTCATGAATGCGGGGGTGGAGTTGCTTAACAGGATAGCAAAAGAAGTCACAGATATAGGGGCGGTGGAGCAAGAGCCTGTAAGGGAAGCGAGGAACCGAATCTCCATGGTGATTGTCCCGAAATAAGACCCGGCCGGAAAGAAGAGGAGAACCCTTTCGAGAGCCCCTGACGATTTCTTGCTTTTGGAAGAGGTCGGTGGGGGCTCGTTAACTTTTGGAAAAGAAATCAACATCAGGAGGTCACCCATGCCCAAGATAAAAACAAATCGTGGCGCCGCAAAGCGGTTCAAGACCACAGGATCCGGAAAGATCGTGAGAAGCAAGGCCTTTGCAAACCATATCCTGACCAAGAAAAGTACCAAGAGGAAGAGAAACTTACGCAAGTCAACCCTCGTGGACTCTGTCAATTTGAAGCATGTGGCGAAACTCATGCCCTATCGTTAAGGGGGAGAACGACGCAGGGCATGGGAAGGGTGTGCGAATCGATTGGTTTAAGAATATCATTTCACAATAAGGGGTTTTTAAAATGCCGAGGGTAAAGAGAGGATTCAAAACGAGGCGTAGAAGAAAGAAGTTGCTCAAGGCGGCCAAAGGCTACAGGGGGGGGCTCAGTAAACAATTCAGGACCGCCCATGTGGCCGTGAGCAGGGCCAGGGCCTATGCCTACCGCGACAGGCGCGTGCGGAAGAGAGATTTTCGAAGCCTATGGATTGTCCGTATCAACGCGGCGGCCAGGGAACACGGCCTTTCTTACAGCAACTTGATGGGTGGGCTTCGCAAGGCGGGCATTGAATTGAACCGCAAAATCTTGGCAGACATGGCTGTCCAGGATCCTGCGGGGTTTTCCCGGCTCGTGAGCATGGTTCAGTCCTAGCACAATGTCGCCGGCACGGGTAACCGGTTTGGCCGGTTCCTAAAAAACAGGGCATGAGAGAAGAACTCCTTGATATAGAAAAAGCGGCCCTTGCAGAGCTTGAAAGTGTCCAGGATGGATCTCAACTCGAGGCCTTTCGGGTTCGTTACCTGGGCAAAAAGGGTCGGCTTACCGCTCTCATGAAAAGGCTCGGAGAGGTGCCTCCGGAGGAGCGGCCTCAACTGGGCAAGATGGCGAATCAGATCAAGAATCGTCTGAGCAGTTCCTTCAAGGAGGCGGGCGAACGCCTGGCCTCGGGTAAAGATCAGACAAAGAGCTTTCTGGATGTCACCCTGCCGGGAAGGGCGCCTCTGCGGGGCCATTTGCACCCCATCACCTCAGTGATCGGTGAGGTGTGTCAAATCTTTTCTAAAATGGGGTTCAGGGTGGTCAAGGGACCCAACGTGGAACTGGACTACTATAATTTCGAGGCCCTTAATATTCCGAAAGATCACCCTGCCCGGGACATGCAAGACACTTTTTACATCTCAGATAACGTGGTATTACGGACCCATACCTCCCCGATTCAGGTGCGGGTCATGGAGTCGCAGAGTCCCCCTGTCAGTGTGATTGCCCCCGGCAAGGTTTACAGGAGGGACTCGGATGTGTCCCATACTCCCATGTTTCATCAGGTGGAAGGACTCCTGGTGGACGAGGGGGTGTGTTTCGGGGATCTAAAAGGAACACTCACGAGCTTTGTTCACCAGATGTTTGGGAGGGATACAGACCTTCGTTTCAGGCCCAGTTTTTTCCCTTTTACCGAGCCCAGTGCGGAGGTGGATATCCGATGTGTCATTTGCAGGGGAAAGGGATGCCGCACCTGCTCCAACACAGGGTGGTTGGAAATTCTGGGGGCCGGCATGGTTGATCCTGAGGTATACCGCTTTGTCAATTACGACCAGGAGCGCTATTCAGGTTTTGCCTTTGGGATGGGTATCGAGAGAATCGCCATGCTCAAATACGGCATCGATGATATCCAGCTTTTTTTCAAGAATGCCTTGCGCTTTCTAAGACAATTTTGACGGCTCCCTCGGCCCTTGCCTTCAGGGTTTTTCCCCTGCCCTACCAAACTGTGCAAATCTCAAGCGAGGACACAGTAAGGCATCATTGAACCCTTATTCGCCGTCCCCAACCCCGGCTTCAAGCGTGATGAACGAGAGGATTTTCCTCCTAGGGGTGATTGGGGAAAACGGGTTCCCGGGATATGAGAGTTACTCTAAACTGGTTAAAAGATTATGTGGATACGGACCTGTCTCCAAAGGCCCTGGGTCGACTCCTGACCATGGTGGGTCTGGAGGTGGAAGAAATAGAGGCGGTGGGGCAGTCGCTTCACGAGATTGTGGTGGCCGAGATCGTGAAGGTGGATCCCCATCCCGACGCGGACCAGCTCGCCTTGTGCCAGGTGGATGCGGGCGGCAACCAGTCCCAAGTGGTGTGCAGCGCCCCAAACCTCTTTGAGGGGGCGCGGGTGCCCCTGGCCCCGCCCGGGGTGAAACTCCCTAATGGGATGGCCATAAAGGAGAGCCGCATCAGGGGGCAGGCCTCAAGGGGGATGCTCCTGGCTGAGGACGAGATGGGTTTGACCGATGACCACACGGGTGTCATGATTCTGCCCGAGGATGTTACGCCCGGGACCCCCCTCTCCGAAACCCTGCCCCTGGCCGACTGGGTCTTTGATGTGAGCATCACACCCAACCGGGCTGATTGCGCCTCGGTCATGGGCATTGCGAGGGAAATCGCAGCAGCCACCGGCCAGGTCCTCAAGAGACCAAGTGCGGAGATCTCAGAGAGCGGCCCGCCGGTGGAAGATCTCGCAAGTGTGACCATTAGGGACCCCCTGGGCTGCCCCCGTTATGCGGCCGGCATTATCCAGGAGGTGAGGCTGACCGCGTCTCCCTTCTGGCTTCGGTACCGGCTTTTTCTCTCAGGCATCAGGAGCATCAACAATATTGTGGATGTCACCAACTATGTGATGCTGGAAATGGGACAACCCCTCCATGCCTTTGACTATAATCGTCTCAGACAAAACAGGATCTTGGTCAGACGGGCGGAACAGGGGGAGGCTTTTACCACCCTTGATGGAGAAACCCGGTCCATGGACAAGGAGATGCTCCTCATATGCGACGGAGAACGTCCGGTGGCTTTGGCCGGGGTTATGGGGGGACTTAACTCCGAGATCTTTGCCGGCACAAAACACGTCCTGGTGGAAAGCGCCTTTTTTGACCCCGTCACCATCCGGCGAGGGTCAAAGCGCCTGGGACTTTCGACGGAGGCGTCTTATCGCTTTGAAAGGGGGATTGATCTTGAGGGGGTGACCACGGCCTTGAAACGGGCCCTGGCGCTTATGACCCGGCTGGGGGGAGGCAAGATGGCCACCGGCATCATCGACAATTATCCCCGGCCCTATTCTCCTCCTGTAATTGATTTCAGTGCAGACAAGACGAACCGTTTTCTGGGAACCCGGATAAGTCCGGATGTGATGAAGGGTTACCTGGAATCCCTGGAAATGGAGGTCCAGGAAACAGGAGAGAAGCATTTGAGGGTGACCCCGCCATCTTTCCGGGTGGACATTACCAGGGAGGTGGACCTGATGGAAGAGGTGGCCAGATTGGACGGGTACGACCGAATCCCTGTGACCTATCCCAGGATCAGCTCGTCGGAAGAGGGCGAGGCCCCGGAACTGCGGCTCCGGGCTCGGGTCAGGGAGATCATGGTCGGCCTCGGCTTCACGGAGATCATCACCTACAGTTTCATCTCCCCGGAATCCGCTGATATTTTGGGGGCTGGAGAAAAAAGTCCTCTCAGATCCTTTGTCAGACTCTTGAACCCCCTCACCAATGACCAGTCCGTGATGCGGACCTCTCTTATCCCCGGGCTGATGCAGACCGCATTGACCAATCTCCTTCAGGATGAAAGGGGGGGGAAGCTCTTTGAATGGGGAAAGGTCTTTATTCACACGGGCACGGATCAACAGCCTGTTGAAAAGACCTTTCTGGCCGCACTGATGTGGGGCATTTACAGGGAGAAGAGCTGGTACAATCAAGAAAGACGAGTGGATTTCTATGATATAAAGGGTTCAGCCGAGGTTCTCTTAAAGGATTTGGGCCTTCAGGCCTGCGTCTTTCAGAGGGATTCAGGCGTGCCTGGCTACCATCCGGAGGTTTCGTGTGCCGTCGCTTCCGGAGACGTCCGGATCGGACAGGCGGGCCGGATTTCCTCCAAGGTTACGGAGGCCTACGATCTTGAAAGGGAAGAGCTCTATGTCCTTGAGATCGACGTCCAGGCCCTGATGAAGGTCCTCCCCGATAGCAAGAGGTTCGAGCCCTTTGCCAAATTCCCTGCCGTGTACAGGGACCTCTCTATCATTGTCGGCGGGGCGGTGGAAAGCGCCAGGATCGTGGAGATTATAAGGGGTGAAGGGGCGGGACTGGTCGAATCCGTACATCTCTTTGACCTCTACGAAGGGGATAAGGTGGGCGGTTCCGAAAAATCTCTGGCATTCCGCATCTGTTACCGGTCAAAACAGGGGACCCTGGATGGGGAGGGTATCAACCGTATCCATGGGAACATTATCGACAGGATCAGGGAGAAGACGGGGGGTAAATTAAAGGAGGGTTAAGGCAATGACCCGGATTCCTGATGACAAGCGATATTTCCGGATAGGGGAGGCCAGTCGCATCATCGGTGTCGAACCCTATGTCTTGAGATACTGGGAGAGCGAGTTTTCCCAGGTCAGACCCAAGCGGGCCGACTCCAATCAGAGGACATACCTCAGGGAGGACCTAGAGACGCTTTTGGAGATCAAACGCCTGCTCTACGAGGAGAGGATGACTATTGAGGGGGCGAAGCGAAAACTGGGACAGGACAAAGAAAAAGGACCGGCCCCGGAACAGCCGCTCCTGGACTACCTCGAGAAAGAACTAAAAGAAATCCTTAACATACTCGCCTAGAACCCTGGGCGTGCGCCACATGGGACCAAACGCCTGCCTATGAAAAAGGCTGTGGTCATGCTTTCTCTGCTCCTTGCCTCCCTGGCCCTGGTGGCCAAGGAGAAAGGCCTCCAAAGGCCCGAACAGGGGGCGGGCGAAGGGTGCCTTTCCTGCCATGCCAAGGTGAGTGATCCCGATCCCTCCCATCCCATTTCATCTTTTGGATGCCACATCTGCCATCTTGGCAATCCCTATTCCTTTGACAAAGAAAGGGCCCACCTTTGCATGGTGAGAAACCCCGGAGACCTGAGGGTGGTGGAACGGACCTGCGGCCGGGGAGGCTGTCACGGGGACATGGTCGCCCGGGTCAAAAAGGGTATCATGGCGACGAACAGGGGAATTCTCAAAACTCTTCAGTCTCACTGGCTCGCGGCGCCTGGGCGGGAGGCTTCAGATAAAAAGCGCGCCAAAGGGGGCGTTCAAAGGGCGGTGGGGGTGGAAGACCTCCTGATGGAAAACCCCCCGGAAAACCTAGCCATTGATCACTACCGCAAGATGTGCGGTGGGTGCCATCTTTGGAAGAAGAGGGGAGCCCTTAGCCGCGAAATAGGACGACGGGGCGGGGGGTGCAGCGACTGCCATATCCTTGATGAACCCAGAGAAGGGGCCTCGGAAAAGGGGCCCATTGTTCACCCTGCCATGACCACCAGAATCCCTTCGGAGAATTGCGTGAAGTGTCACAACCGATCCGCCAGGATTGGTCTGTCCTACTTCGGCCGATATGAGTCGCCGGGATACGGTACGCCCTATGAGGGAAGGGCGCTCAACAGCAGGAGACTTTCTGGCGGTCGTTTCTGGCTGAAACTCCAGGGAGACGTCCATTTTTCCCAATGGGGCATGGCGTGCATCGATTGCCATACAGCCACAGGCCTGATGGGGGACGGCCAGACCTATGACGAGATGGAGGACCAGACAGATATTGCCTGCCAGAACTGTCATCGCCCCCGCTTTCGCACAGTTAGCGAGGGTGATGCCCAGGCGAATCGACTTGCTTCTCTCAACAGGAAGGTCCCTTCGGTTCTGGGCAAAGAGGTCGCCCTCAGCCGGAAAGGGACGCCCCTCTATAATCTCCAGGCCCACGAGGGCAAGGTGGTGTTTTTTCGAAAAAGGGACGGCCGGGCCATTGAAATGACGCATTCCTCCCTTGATAAATCCTACCACACCCTGCCGGGCCACGAGAGGCTCTCCTGCCAGGCCTGTCACAGTGCGTGGATTCCCCAATGCTACGGGTGCCATTTGTCCTATAGGAAATCAGGTCTTCAGCGAGACTGGTTTACCAAAGAGGTCTCTCCGGGCAGGTGGAAAGAGACCCGGTCTTACCTCCGCTTTTCAAAACCAGCTCTGGTGGTGAGGGATTCAAACCGGATTTACCCGGTGACCCCCTGCCAGGTCTTTGTCTCCCTCTTTGACGAAGACAACCGGTATCGGTCGGCGGAATCCTTCAGTGTATTGACCATTGCGGCCTATGACCCCCATACCACCTCCAAGGGATCCAGGCCGTGCCTTGAATGTCACAGTGATCCCAAGACGCTGGGTTTTGGAGAGGGACTGATTCGCCATGAGGAGGGTAAGCGCCTTTTCAGGCCCACCTATGATGGGGCCGCTTCCGGACTGGGAATTTCTTTTCCCCTTGATGCGGTGGTGAGCCCGGGGGGCAGGCCCCTGCTGGTCGCCTCACGGGAAGGGACCAGGCCTTTCAACAAGGAGGAACTGGACAGCATCCTTTCTGTAAATGCCTGCCTGGGGTGCCACGCCCGGTATGATGATCCCCTCTATCAGGACTTCAAGGGGGGCAGGGCACGGTTTGACGGAGATGACGGACTGCCATGCAAACGATGAGGAATACGGATCAGCCCATACCCATGTCAGGCCGTCTCAGGGCGGTGGGAGTCCTCCTCATGGTTTTTGTTTTGCTTCTTGGCACCGGTTGGAGCCTGCCGGAAACCCGCAAAGCAGCGGATTTCAGGGATTGCCTTGGCTGCCATCAAGGCATAGAGGCCATGGGGGAGCCGCATGATTTCCCATGCGCTAAGTGCCACTTAAGGCCCGAAATCCGGTCAACCCGCGCCTTGTACACCCACGAGGCCATTATACGGAATCCCTCTGACCCCGTCCATGTGGAAGAGTTCTGCCTTCCCTGCCATCAGGAGGAGATCCGGTGCGTCAAAACCTCCCTCCACGCAACCATGGCGGGGATCATTAACCAGACCCGTTATCTCTGGGGGGCCCAGGAGCGTTCTTTTCCCGCGGTCTACGGTCTAAGCGGTGGCCTCAAACCCCTGCCGGGACCCGACCCCGGTCTATACCCCCGTTCCCCACGCCGGCTGGTAGATGATTTCTTGAGAAGGCGGTGTCTGAGATGCCACATTCACACCCAAGGGGGTTCTGCGCGGGGACTTTATCGGGCCGGCGGGTGTGCGGCCTGTCATGTCCTTTACGGCAATGACGGCCGTTACCGGGGGGGAGACAGGGCCATAGATCAATCCCTCACCGGGTATCCCTTGAGGCATGAGTTCACCAGGAATATCCCCACCAGCCAGTGCCTGCACTGTCACAACCGGGATCATGTGGGGGCCGATTACGAAGGCCTTTTTGGCTACGATTACAGCGATACCTACCGGGCCCCCATGAAAGAGGGCCGGAGACGACCCATGATCTACGGCATGGATTACCACCACTTGGCAAAGGATATCCATGCACAAAAGGGATTATGGTGTACCGACTGCCATGGCCGGGGAGAGGTTATGGGGAAGGGGCCCCTTTACAGCTATGAAATGGAGGTCCCCAAGGTCTCCTGCCCTGACTGCCACGGTGGATTCGACAGGCCCGGCCCCGATCCTGCCCGCAAGGCCGTCCATCGGGAGTCGGGACGGTTTTTGTTCGTCTCCAGGAACGGGTCGCGCAGGCACGTGTTGCCCCTCTTTTCAAGGGAGGCCAAAGGCCACAACATTGAAGAACACGAGCGGGTCCGGTGCAGCGCCTGTCATGCCCAGTGGGCTTATCACAACTTGGGGCTGAGCGTGATCCGGGAGGACGTACTCGATGGCCACAAGTGGCATGACCTGACCCATCAAGGGGATCCTTATCTTCAAAAAATACTTCAAAAAAGCCTTCGAAGACCCGGTCCTGTCCATCCTTTTTCAAAGGATCACCTTTCCGGGGAGACAAGGCCGGGCCTATGGTCCGCCGGGTGGCGGTTCAGGCGCTGGGAGCCCATGCCCCTGGGGGTGGATCACAGAGAGCGCTATGCCCTTCTCCGTCCCCTTTATCAGTACCTCATCACTTATGTCGACCGATTGGGTCATGTGCCGGTGGACAGCGTGGTGCCCGCAAGAGGGGATGGATCTGGTCCGGGATGGGCCTTCACGCCCTATGTCCCCCACACCATTTCCCCTTTCGGGAGGCCCTGTGTCTCCTGCCATCTCAACAGGGGGGCCGCAGGTTTGGGTATACAGGACAAAAAGAGTCCTGATACGTCCCTTTTCCTGCCCTCACCACCGGCCCTGCCCACCATGAGACTGCTGGGTCCCGAGGAGAGAAAAAAGCTGCTTGATCCCTCTGAACGCTGGCACAGAGAGCGCCTCCGGGCCCTTTCCATTGACCGCTAGGCTTTTTTTTGGGCCTGCGCGACCGTTGAAATGGAGACATGGGCCGCATTCATACCTCCTGATGGTGCCTACGAGCACCACCAGGGAAAGGATGTAGATCCCCCCGGCATATGGGAGCCTCAATAGATGATCCCCACCAGACTTCCTGTCATGCAGGTGGAGATGGTGCCCGCTATAATGGACTTGATGCCCAGGCCCACGATTTCCGCCCGTCGTTCCGGGGCCATGGCCCCCATGCCCCCGATCATGATACCGAGAGAGCCGAAATTGGCAAAACCGCACATGGCATAGGTCATGATGAGCATGCTTCTCGGGGTGAGGGTCTCCGCGGGCAGTGCGGCCAAGTGGAGGTAGGCGATCAATTCATTGAGGACCGTTTTGGTCCCCATGAGCGAACCTGTTTGATGGGCCTCTTGCCAGGGAATGCCCATGAGCCAGGTTACGGGGGCCATAAGCCATCCCACCGCCCTCTGGAAGGTAATCGGCGCCCCACCGAGATGCGGGATGCAACCCAAAAGAATGTTCAAAAGACGGACAAGGGCCACCAGCACGACCAGCATGGCAATGATATTGATGAGAAGTTTGATGCCACTGAGGGTACCCTGGGTGATGGCATCCATGGCGCTGTCCGCGCCTCTCGGGATGTCCACCCGTCCACTGGAGGGGCCGCCGGTCTGGGGAACCATGAGCTTGGATACGGTGATGGCCGCCGGGGCGCTGATAATGGAAGCGGTCAGGAGGTGTCCCATGATACCGGGGATCGTATCCCGCAAAATAGTGGCGTAGAGGACCATCACGGTTCCCGCAATAGTGGCCATGCCAGCGGTCATAATGGTGAAAAGCTCGCTTCTGGAGACTTCGAGAAGATAGGGCCTGATCAAGACGGGCGATTCCACCATGCCCACGAACACATTGGTGGCCGTACCAAAGCCTTCCACCCCGCCGATCCCCATAATCCGCCGTAAGAGCCAAGTAAAGGCGCGGACCACCAAAGGGATCACCCTCCAGTAGAAGAGAAGGGAAGAGAGGGCGCTGATGACCAGGACGAGCGGCAGACCCCGGAAGGCGAGGACGTAAGCGGCCCCGGGGGGGTTCTCTTCAAAAGGGAGCTTGGCCCCTCCGAGGTATCCGAAGACAAATCCGGTCCCCGCCCTGGTGGTTTCTTCCAGGGCCTCCACCGCCTTATTGAGCCAGACAAAGGCCTCCTGGCTCGCAGGGAACTTGAGCATGATAAAGGCGAAGCAGAACTGGAGGCCGAACCCTGTAAGCAAGATCCTTACATTGACCTTTTTCCGGTCTTCGGAAAAAACCCAGGCCAAGAAGGCCAGAGCGATCAGCCCCGCCAGGCTGTGAAATCTCTCCATGGCTGTGATTCTCCCCGGGTGAAGGGAAGTTTAGGGGAACGCCGAGGACCTGTCAAAGCCAATCTTGTGCTTAAGGCCTAAGGGGTGACCCTCACATAAGCATTTCCTTCCCGGACGACGGTCCCCTCTCTGATGCATTTTTCAAGGTGCTTTTTCATGTGGCCCCTTTCTCCGATCTCAAAAAAGGCCCGGGGTTCTCGGGGTCTTCCATAGATGACGGAGGCCGCCACAATATCTTCCAGGGTGCGGGGCTCTTTCAGGAGATCTAGAAGACGTTCCTCCCTGTGCCGGATCATACCCAGGTATCGGTCCCAGAGCTCTCCAGGATTCTCTTCAAAAACCCCGGTCTCATGGGCGGTGAGCCATGTCCCGGCGGGGATTTCTCGCAAACGCTTCACTGAAGCCACCGTGGCCTCCAGGCTGGAGTGGACATCTCCATACCAGGGCCCGAAGGGGGTAAGGTCGTAGTCGGCCATGAAAAGGACACCCACCTCCTTGAAGAGAAAGGAGAGGTGGCCGGGGGTATGCCCGGGGGTGCTCAATACCTCCGCCGAAACCGGACCCAGGGAAAGAATGGATCCTCCCCGCAAAAAACGGGTTGCGCCCCTGGGCTTCAGGTGAAACTGCTCCTTTAATACGCCTTTCCAGAAACGGCGATCCTCTTCCTTTTGGATCCCGTAACCGTCCAAAAACCACTCGATGTTCGAGAGCTGCGGGGCGTCCTCTTCAGAAAGGCAGAGGGGGAGGTCCTCAAACAAATCAAGGTGCATGAGGTGATCTTCGTGCCAATGGGTGAGCCAGACCTCCCTGACTCCGGGGTGCTCCCTGAGCTGGGTGAGCCGTTTACGATCCGAGGAAGGATCAATAAGTACGCCAGGTCCCTCGATGTAAACGGAGTGGCAAAAAGGGTATTTCCCACGGTTTTCCCCGGGTATCAACCATACGGGACCGAAGTGTCTTTCCTCCATGTGTCCTCTTTCTTTGTTTGCATCTGTAACCGTGGCAGTCATGGTGCTGGGTCACAGAGCGTGGTTCCTTTATACGCCAAAGGCAGGGGTATTTCGCCTTGCGGCGGGGTCATTCAATATGGGAAACTGAGGGAAGGTCCTTCATTTGTCAAGGGGCTTGTGGGAACCCTGAGACTGTTGACTTGAAAAACCCGACCTCCTCTGATACCTTCTCTACAGAGATGGAGACCATCGCCGCCTCTATAGATATAGGAAGCCACACCGCAAGGCTACTCATTGTCCAGGTAAGCGGGGTTTCAGGACAATTCCGGCCCCTGGCCAGAAAAAGGGTCTACACCCGCCTGGCGGAAGGTTTTCACCCTCCGGAAGGACAAAAGAGCATTCAGCCCGGGGCTATTGACCGAACCCTTCAAGCCCTCCTTGATTTCCGACGGGCCATAGACACCTTTAAGGCCCGAGAGGTTTACGCGGTGGCCACGGGGGTTGTGCGGGAGGCCGCCAACAGAGAGGTATTTCTGAGGTGCCTCGGCCGGGAGACAGGGATTCAGGCCACAGCCCTGACAGGGGAGGAAGAGGCCCTCCTTACGGGCAAGGGGGTGCTTCACGCTCTGGGCGAAAGGTCGTCGGTCGTGATCTTTGATCTGGGGGGGGCCAGCACCGAATTCCTCTTCCACCGGGAGGGCAAGATGAGGGCCCTTTCACTGCCCCTGGGTGCTGCGATTCTGACCACAAGATATCTCAGGTCCGATCCCCCGGAGGAGGGTCAGCTTGAGGCCCTCTCCCGGCGTGTGGCCCGGATCCTTGAAGGCGCCCCGTTGGATGTGCCGGAACAAGGGGAGGCACCGGTCGGCACCGGTGGAACGGTGACCACCCTGGCCGCCATGCTTTACGGCATCCCAAGGGGTGAGATCAGTCCCGAAAGGGTAAACGGCCTGGTCCTTGACAGGGATAGGATCAAAGGGCTTTACCACGAATTAAAGGGCCTTACCATTCAAGAGAGGTTAGGTTTTCGGGGATTGGATTCGGGAAGGGCGGACGTAATAGTGGCGGGAATGGCGGTAGTTTTGGGGGTGCTTCGTCATTTTGAGGCCCTTGAACTGCGGGTGAGCATGTCGGATCTTTTGGAAGGTATTTTGATTCAATATCTTGGGGGGTAAGGGCATGAATAAAGAGGATATCCGCTTCGGTTACACCTTTGATGATCTAATTTTGGTCCCGGCCAGGTCTTCGGTTCTACCCGGCGAGGTGGATGTAAGGACAAGGCTCTCTGTGAACATCACAATGAATATACCCATCGTCAGTGCCGCCATGGACACGGTTACCGAGGCACAGACCGCCATTACCTTGGCAAGGCAGGGGGGAATCGGTTTCATCCACAAAAACATGACCATCGAAAGGCAGACCCTGGAAGTGGAAAAGGTCAAGAAGTCTGAAAGCGGCATGATTGTCGATCCCATCACCATAGGGCCGGAGCAGAAAATATCAGATGTGCTTGAAATCATGCAGAAATATAGGATTTCCGGGGTGCCGGTGGTCAAAGAGGGGAACCTGGTGGGCATTATCACGAACCGGGACCTCAGATTCGAAACCAATCTTGACCAGAACGTGGAAGCGGTCATGACCAGAGAAAATCTGGCTACGGCGCGGGTGGGGATTACCCTGGAGGAGTCCAAGGCCATTCTTCACGAGAGACGTATCGAGAAGCTCCTGGTGGTGGACGAGAACGGCAAACTGCAGGGGCTGATCACCATCAAGGATATCGAGAAAATCAAAAAATACCCCAATTCTTGCAAAGATGAGTTGGGCCGTTTAAGGGTGGGTGCTGCCGTGGGGGTGGGTACGGACATGGAAGAGAGGGTGGCCGCCCTGGTGGATGCGAATGTGGATGTGGTGGCCATAGATACGGCCCACGGCCACTCGGAAAGGGTCATCAACGGGGTCAGAGAGACCAAAAAGAGGCATCCTGATCTGGAACTGATCGCCGGCAATGTGGGAACAGCCGAAGGAACAAGAGCCCTCATTGATGCCGGTGTAGATGCGGTTAAGGTCGGCGTGGGGCCGGGTTCTATCTGTACAACCCGGGTCGTGGCCGGGGTGGGTGTGCCCCAGATGACCGCCATCATGGAGTGCTCGGCCGAGGCGAGAAGATCGGGGATCCCGGTGATTGCTGACGGAGGGATCAAGTTCTCCGGAGATATCACAAAGGCCCTCGCTGGAGGGGCTGATACGGTAATGATCGGAAGTCTCTTCGCCGGAACCGAAGAAAGCCCCGGAGAGACCATCCTTTTTCAGGGTAGAACCTACAAGGTTTACAGGGGAATGGGTTCCGTGGAGGCCATGAAGGAAGGCAGCAAAGACCGTTATTTTCAGGAACAAGCAGACCTGGAAAAGAAGATGGTGCCGGAAGGCATTGTGGGCCGGGTGCCTTACAGAGGACTCCTGGCGGATACGGTTTACCAGCTTGTAGGTGGCCTGCGAGCCGGCATGGGCTACCTGGGTTGCCGAGACCTTAAGGCGCTCCGGAGTAAACCCGATTTTATCCAGATCACCCCGGCGGGGCTCAAGGAAAGCCATGTCCATGATGTGATCATCATCAAGGAAGCGCCCAACTATCGTTTAGAGTAACCCCGGGGGGGAGCACACCATCCCGGACCTTTTCCCCCGGACAAGGAACGGACCATGGCCGCCAATCTCTATAAAGAGAAAATTCTTATTCTGGATCTGGGCTCCCAGTATACCCAGCTCATCGCACGAAGGGTCAGGGAAACACAGGTATACTGCGAGATCCATCCCTTCAGTGTGGGGATGGAAAAGATCAGGGCCTTCTCGCCCAAAGGAATCATTCTGTCAGGTGGTCCAGCCAGTATTTACGACCAAGGGGCGCCCAGGCCGGATCCGGACATCCTGGAGTTGGGGGTTCCTGTATTGGGCATCTGTTATGGGATGCAATATCTCACCCATCAGTTGGGCGGCGTGGTGGCGGGGGCGGCAGACCGCGAATACGGCAATGCAGCCATTACCGTGACCAGTGATGAAGACCTTTTTCACGGTCTGGGGAAGAAGAACGAGCATATTGTGTGGATGAGTCACGGCGATCGTATTGACCGTATGCCGGAGGGGTTCGCAGCCCTTGCACGCAGTAAAAACAGCCCTGTGGCCGCCATGGCTGATCCCCGGAGGCGTTTCTTCGGCGTCCAATTCCACCCGGAGGTCTCCCACACCCCCGAAGGACACAGGATCCTTAAAAACTTCCTGTTCAGGATATGCGCATGTCAACCCTCCTGGAACATGATCTCCTTTGTGCGAAAGACCATCAGAGGCCTGAGGGAAGAGATCGGAGAAGCCAGGGTGATCTGTGGGCTCTCCGGCGGGGTTGACTCATCAGTGACAGCCGTGTTGCTCCATAAGGCGGTTGGGGAGCAGCTTTCCTGTATCTTTGTGGACAACGGCCTTCTCCGAAGGGGGGAGGCAAGGGAGGTCATGGAGGTCTTTGGAGAGTACTACGGCATGGATTTGCACTTGGTGGATGCCTCTGAACATTTCCTCAAGTGCCTCGAGGGGGTGGAAGACCCCGAGGAAAAACGGAAGATCATCGGCAGGGAGTTCATCGCCGTGTTTGAAAAAGAGGCCGGTGAACTGGGGGACGCCAAGTATTTGGCCCAGGGTACCCTTTACCCCGATGTGATCGAGAGCGTCTCCTTCAAGGGCCCCTCCGCCACCATCAAGAGTCACCACAATGTCGGGGGACTCCCCGAGACCATGAAGCTGCGCCTTGTAGAACCCCTCAGGGAGCTGTTCAAGGACGAGGTGAGACAGGTCGGCGTGGAGCTGGGTCTTCCCAGACAACTGGTCATGAGGCAGCCCTTTCCCGGGCCCGGCCTCGCCGTGAGGATCCTGGGCGCAGTGACCCGGGAGCGACTGGATGTCTTGAGGTCCGCTGACGTGATCATTTTAGAAGAAATCAGAAAGGCGGATCTCTATGAGAAGGTGTGGCAGTCTTTCGGCGTTTTACTCCCCATAAGGACGGTTGGGGTTATGGGAGATGAAAGGACCTATGAAAATGTGATAGCCGTGCGGGTGGTAGACAGCCTGGATGCCATGACTGCGGACTGGTCCAGGATTCCCTATGACGTCCTGGCGGGGATTTCAAACAGGATCATCAACAGCGTAAAAGGCGTCAATCGAGTGGTTTACGACATCTCATCCAAACCGCCCGGAACCATAGAGTGGGAATAGTTGAAGCGGTCCGGGCACGTTATACCCTGCCCAGAATACCGAAATCGAGCTGTTTCAAAGATGTAACATGCCTATAATTCGGGGAACTCTTTGAGATAGCCTGAGAGGCTTACACATGGACAAGAAGGCTCGGGAAAGGCTGGATCGCATGTTTGAACCCAAGGCGGTGGCCGTGTTCGGCGCCGTCCATGAACCGGGAAAATTCGGGCACATGATTATTCAGAGCCTTCTCAAGTATGGCTATAGAGGGCAGATCTACCCGGTTCATCCCAAGGGCGGGGAGGTCTTCGGCCTACCGGTGTATACCGGGCTGGATAAGATTACAGGTCCTGTAGACCTGGCCTGCGTGTCCGTACCCGCGGAAAGGGTCCCCCCGGTCCTGGAGGATTGCCTCGCCCACCATGTGGCCGGCGTGGAAATCCTTTCTTCGGGTTTTTCCGAAACAGGAGAAAAAAGGGGCATGGAGCTCCAAGAGGAGGTGGCCCGCATTTCCAGAAAGGGGCTGCGGGTCTTGGGCCCCAACTGTTTCGGGGCCCAGTGCACAAGGGGCAGGATCACCGTGCTTCCCGGATTTGATTTTTCCAGGGAGCCCGGCCCTGTGAGCCTTATCTCCCAGAGCGGGGGTGTGGCCGCAGATTTCGGCCACGAAGCCAGAATGACCGGCCTGGGCCTGAGCAAGGTTCTTTCCTTTGGAAACGGCTGTGACTTGGACGCCAACGAGTTGCTGGATTACCTCTCGGGAGATCCCGACACGGAATACATAGGCGCTTATCTGGAGGGGGTAAAAGACGGCCGGAGATTCATGGGGATTCTCCGTGGCTTGACCCGGAGAAAACCCGTCTTGATCTGGAAGGGGGGATTAACGCCCCTTGGAAAAAGAATGACCAAAAGTCATACCGGTTCCATGGCAGGAGAATCGGGCGTATGGAAGGGGCTCCTCGCCCAAACAGGGGCGGTGGGGGTCGGGGGCCTGGAAGAGATGGTGGATACCTTGATGGCCCTGTGTCACCTTCGCCGTCCCGGGAACAGGGTGGCCATTCTAGGGGGCGGTGGGGCCATCGGTGTCTTCTCCTCGGATGTGGCCCACCAATGGGGATTGGAACTTCCCCTTTTCGGTTCAGATACCCAGAAGCGTTTGAAACAGTGGTTCCCCACACCAGGCAACAGCATGGCCAATCCCATTGATACAGGATCACCGGTGATTCCTGAAGAGGCTATGCGGGCGGTTATGGAAGAGGTCTTGACCAGGGAGCCGGTGGACGTGCTGATCACCGTGTTGTTGCTCCACCCCCTGGGTGTAGTGCTTCCCACCTTCATGGAGATGGACAAAATAGCCTGGCCGACCCTTCAAGAATACTGTGGTGCTTTACTCAAGGGGATAGTGGCAATAAGGAAGCAAACGGGCAAGGATGTGGTGGTGGTGATGGAAAACCGGGCCAATCTCCCGGAGGATGCGGCCCTTGAGTGGGAGTCCCGCACCCTCTGTGATGCTTACCTTGACCAGGGGGTTCCGGTTTACCCGAGTGTGGAGAGGGCCTTGCGGGCCATCGGCAAGGCAGCAAGTGCCGGGCGACGGGTGCAGCCGCCCGGCACTTGAGAAGGGCTAACATGTCCCAGTACAGGGAGCGCACTTACAGGGCAAGAACCCATTCCAGGGACATGAAGGGATTTCGGGTGACCGTAAAGGAGACGGACCTTTGGGTAAGTGCGGACAGAGAGATTGAAAAGGAGACCCTGGACCTGGTCTTGGACTGTCGCCGTCAGCTTGAAACCTATATAAAGGATCACCCGGAATTTGTCACATCCCTCGGCCCCTATGAGGAGGATCCCTATGCCCCGCCCTTGGTCAGGGATATGATCAGGGCCACCAGGATGATCGGCGTGGGACCCATGGCGTCGGTGGCCGGCGCTGTGGCCCAGTATGTGGGTGAAAGTTTGCTTGAATTGAGCCGTCAGGTGGTCGTGGAAAACGGGGGCGACATCTTTTTAAAGGCCGACCGACCCGTGACGGTTTCCATCCTGGCCGGCTCCTCGCCGCTGAGCGAAAAGGTGGGGATTTCAGTCCCTACAAAATGGATGCCCTTGGGGGTGTGCTCATCCTCCGGGGTGGTGGGCCATTCCTTAAGCATGGGAATCGCGGACGTGGTTTGCATTCTTTCTCGCTCAGCGGCATTGGCCGATGGTGCAGCAACGGCCTTGGGAAACAGGGTCAAGAAGAGGGGGAACCTTGAGGATGTCTCCTCCTGGGCCAGGAACATAGAGGGCATCCTGGGAGGGGTGGTGATTGTCCAGGATAGAATGGCCGCATGGGGGGAGATTGAGCTGGTAACGGTTTAGGACGGTCATCAGAGATCATAGAGTTTATCATCCACCTTGGGAGGCTGATAGGTTCTTGGGGACCTGGCTTTTTCCCCGAAAAGGAAAGGCTCTTCTTCCTCCAGGATATCCCCCATTTCCGCCTCGATTTTCTCCGGGTCTTCCCCGGCCTCCATGCGGCTCAAGGCCTCTTCCATCCCTGGGCCCAAATTCATGCCGGTCATATCCGAGAGCTTGCGCATAAGGTCGGCAGCCTGGCGCGGGTCGTTTTCGTCTATCCGGTCCGCCTCCCTGGCAAGGAGGTTCATGGCTTTGTCCACTTTGGTCTCGTCGAGATCAGGGAAGGCTGCGTCCTCTTCCTCCCCCCGATGCCTGGTGGTGGCGAAGGTGGACATACGGCGTTCGAGTTTCCTTTTTTTGCATCTCGGACATAAAGGCCTTTTGTCCGTATCGGCTGATTTGGAGAAGAAGTTGAAAATCATGTTGCATTTGGGACAAAAAAACTCATATATGGGCATTTCCTTCACCTCTTGTGTAAAGACTTCTCCATTGAAATACAAAACCCCTCGGACCCAGTCAATGGATTTCAGCGCCCTCCTAGATTATGCCTTGTCTTTTTTTTTTAGGTTGGTATACTCCCGATAACCTGGGTTTTGTGGCCAAGTGTCCCTTTTTTCGCGGCCTTGGAGATTCCGGGTAGATGAGGCTCTGCCCCCTCGTACCAGCCCTGCGGATGCCGTGTTTAAATGCTTTTTTACCTGCTTTGACCTTTTAAGCGAGGCTGCGAAGGCGGCTCACTGGGATAGGGGCTTTTTCAAGAATCTGAAATGTCAGCGCTTCCTTCAATTGACCGAAACACCCTGTCAGGGAAGTGCCTGCTTACAGATTCGGGAACCTTGCCCCCGTGGTCCCCTTTGGGTAGGTGGGGGCCAAAGGGGGTCAAGCAGGCGGTGTCTATACTGCAATGAAGCTGAGAATCGGAGTGCTTTCGGATACCCATCTCCGCCATGTGACCCGAGAGCTCAGGGATATCTACGATCGGTACCTGGCTGACAAGGATGTGGTCTTACATGCCGGTGATGTGGTTTCAACCGAGGTTGTGGATTTTCTGAGTAAAACCAATTTCCACGGGGTCTATGGTAACATGGACCCCGTGGAGGTGAGAAAGCTCCTGCCGGAACGAAAGATCATTGAGCTGGGCTCTTATCGCCTGGGGTTGATTCACGGATGGGGGGCGTCGGCCGGGCTTGAGGATCGTATCTGGGCCCAATTCGCAAAGGTAGATGTTATTGTCTACGGCCATTCTCACCAGGCGGCCAATCATGTAAGAGAAGGCGTTTTGCTCTTCAATCCGGGAACTGCGACCGGTTTCAGCTTCTCCGGGGTCCATACCGTGGGTGAGCTGGAATTGGGCGATACGATTCGTGGCGAAATAATTGCGCTGTGAGGGTTGACCATGAAGGTACTTTGGGCGCCGTGGCGCATGGAATACATTTTATCAGATCAAAAAGAAGGGGGGTGTATTTTCTGCCCCGGAGAGGATCGAAACCAGGATCAGGCGAGGTTGATTTTATATGTAGGGCCGTTGACAATGGTCATAATGAACCGCTTCCCTTATATTAATGGGCATCTTTTGGTGGCCCCTGTCAGACACGTTTCAGCCCTGGAAGATCTCAACGGAGGGGAGATGCTGGATCTGATCACCATGGTCCGCCGGTCCATTGCCATCCTTAAAGAGGTGATGGGGCCGGAAGGCTTTAACGTGGGCTTGAACCTCGGCCGGGTGGCTGGTGCCGGTGTAGAGGAGCACTTGCACTTCCATATCGTCCCTCGTTGGGGCGGTGATACCAATTTTATGGCCGTTTTTGGTGACGTCAGGGTAATCCCTGAACACATCGAGCAGACCTACCAGAAACTTCTTCCCTATTTTAAATGGGTTGAAACTTCTCCTGGAGGTAAAACATGAAGCATCTGAGAGCCATTGCGATCATCCTTTTTCTGTTGCTGGTGGTTATTGTTGCGGTTGAGAACTATCAGGCCCTTTCAAATCCAGTGAATTTTAAGGTAGACTTGGGTTTTTACAAATATGAATCTAAGGGTATGCCCATGGCACTTATGGCGGTGATTGCCTTTCTTATCGGTGTGATCTCCATGGGCTTATACGGCATTACAGAGCGTTTTCATTTGAAGCGGCGGATCAAGGCCCTGAGGAAGGAGGCCGAGGCGAAGGATAAGGAGCTTAATTCCTTGAGAAATCTGCCTGTTACAACTGAAGGGGTCGGGCCCGATCAGAGCCCCGAGACGCAAGGGTGAGCAAGATTGGGTTTGGCAAAATAGGAGAGGGCTTTATGTGGCAATGGTTCCTTGAACCGACTAACCAAAAATTCCTCATAGGGGTTGTGGTTGCCTTGGGGTTCGGTCTGATCCTCGGCCTGTGGATCGGCGGCAGGCGAGCAGGGCGGGTCAAGTCAAATGAAAGCAAAGGGGACAAGGCCTTTTTCAAGGGATTTCAATACATCCTCTCTAACGACCACGACCATGCCATCGAAGAATTCACCAAGTCGGTCCAGGTCAACTCGGAGACCATAGAAACTTATGTTGCTCTAGGCAATCTCTACCGCTCCAAAGGAGACATAGACAGGGCGGTAAGGATACGGGAGAGCATCATTTTAAGACCTCATATTGACGAGCAGATTAAGCTCAGAGCCCTTTTTGACCTCGCGCTGGATTATCGCAAAGGGGGGTTCCTGAACCGGGCATTAAAGACCTTTTTGAAGGTTTCCCAGAAGGATCCATCCAACGTGGAGGTCCTCAAAGAGATTGAGAGGATTTACGAAGAGTTGAAGGACTGGGAAAACGCCTATGAAACCCGTAAGCAGATCGCTCGCCAGTCTGAAGGGGACCACGATCACATCCTGGCCCATCATCTTGTGGAGATGGGCAAGGTCTATGAGCAGAAAAAGGATTACAACCGGGCCCAAGGGTGCTTTAAAAAGGCCATATCTACCCACAGGCAATGTGTAGACGCCTATCTCCACCTGGGGGACCTTTATTTCGACAGGCAGGACTATAAGAAGGCCATTTCTTCCTGGAAAGAGGTCGCAGCGGTGGCCCCCCAGTTTACCTTCCTGGCCTACCGTCGCCTGGAAGGGGCGTATACAAAGATGAAGAACTTGAAGCCGGTGGAGGCCTTTTTAAAGGAATGCGCCCAATCCAACTCAGATGCCTTCACCTATATGGCTTTGGCCCGCTATCTTTATAATGAAAAGGACATCGAGGGTGCCCTTAGGGAGGTGGGCAAGGCCCTTGAACTGGACCCCCAATTTTGGGAGGCCCGCAGGTTCAGAGGGGAGATCCTCCTTGCCCAGGACAGAAGTGAAGAGGCCTTGGAGGAATATCAAGACCTCATTGAACATCTCGATATGCCCTATCTGCGCTTTCAGTGTGCCCAGTGCGGCTTTGAGCCCAATGAGCTGCAGTGGCTGTGCCCTCAGTGTAACACTTGGGATTCTATCCATATGGTCGAGACCACCGGAGATCACGCCTCCATGGGTGTCCCTATAAAGGAGCCCCTCCCCGGGACGTCTTAAGGGATCCTGATTCTTTTACGTACCGGGAAAGAACCGATGAATCAGCAGCTTACCCCCATGCTGAGACAATATATGGGCATCAAGGGCGAATACCCTGATGCTATTTTGTTTTTTCGGATGGGTGACTTTTACGAGATGTTCTTTGATGACGCCCGCACCGCTTCCAGAATCCTGGGGATTACCCTCACCGCCCGAGGCACCCTTAATGGAGAGAAGGTCCCCATGTGCGGCATACCTCATCATGCCTCAAAATCCTATATTTCCAAACTGGTCCAAACCGGGTGGAAGGTCGCCATCTGTGAACAGACCGAAGATCCAAAATCCACCAAGGGCATTGTGAAGCGGGATGTGGTTCGCGTGGTCACCCCCGGGTCGGTTTTGGATGAAGGTGAGGTGGATGAAAAGAACAACCTGTACATGGCCGCCCTGTGGGGAAGTGAAGGCCGGTTTGGGTTGGCCCATGTCGACCTTTCTGTGGGCGAGTTTCGGGTGACCGAAATGGAATCCTGGAACGAGATCCTGGACGAACTGGGACGGATATCCCCGGCCGAGCTCTTAGTCCCTGAAGAGGGGGGCCTGTCGTGGCGGAATGGGCTTTCCCCTTACAGAGTAGAGGTCTTAGGGAATGAAGCCTTTGTGCCGGAAAGGGCGGAGTCCCTTTTGAAAGAGCATTTGGGGGTGAAGAGCCTGGCCGCCTTCGGGTGTGAAGGCATGTCCCAGGGCCTTGTTGCGGCAGGTGCCCTGGTCCACTACCTCTTAGACACCCAGAAGGGCAACATAGGACACATAAAAGAGCTTCGGATCTATTATGTGGGGGATTTCATGTTCCTGGACGGGGCGACCCGCACCCATCTGGAGCTTTTAAAGACCATGCGTCGCCAGTCCGTTAAGGGGAGCCTTTTCCACATCCTGGACAGGACGGTTACACCCATGGGGAGCCGCCTTCTCAAGAAGTGGATCCTCTATCCCCTGATAGATCTCGAAGGGATACGCATGCGGCTGGCCGCAGTGGGCTGCTTTAAAGAGGATCCGCTCTTCCGGGAGGAGATAAGGGAGGAACTCAACGAGATATATGACCTGGAGAGGCTGAACGGGCGCATTGTCATGGCCCGGGCCAATGCGAGAGATCTCCTTGCCCTGAAGGCCTCCATCCGGCGGCTCCCGGCCATCAAAAAGCGGCTGGCCGGTACCCCGAGCACCCGTCTGGAAAACATGGCCGCGGGGCTGGATCCCCTTGAAGATGTGACCCGGCTTATTGAGGAGGCCATCGACGAAAACCCCCCTGTGTCCCTGAGGGAGGGGGGCATCATCAAAGAAGGGTATCACCAGGAATTGGACAGCCTCATCTCTCTCAGCCGGGAAGGCAAGAACTGGATAGCCGGTTTTGCGGCCATCGAGCAGAAAAGGACCGGCATATCGAGTCTGAAAGTGGGTTTCAACAAGGTCTTCGGCTATTATATCGAGGTCTCCAAGGCGAACCTGAATCTGGTCCCGGCGGATTATATCAGGAAACAGACACTGGTTAACGGTGAGCGGTACATCACCGAGTCCCTTAAGGCCATGGAGGATAAAGTCCTCGGTGCTGAGGAAAGGCGTTCGGAGCTGGAATTTGAGATTTTCGAGGGGGTTCGCGAAAAGATCGCCCTTGAAAACCACAGGATCAAGGCCACAGCAGAACTCATCGGGGAACTGGATGTGTACAGTGCCCTGGCCGAGCGCGCCGAGATGAATCACTACACCTGCCCCGAAGTCAATGACGGGGTAGACCTCTCCATTGAGGACGGCCGTCATCCCGTCATAGAGCAGATGGTCAAAGAGGAAGAATTTGTACCCAATGATCTGAATTTGGATTCGGAGAATCAGCAGGTACTGATTATCACCGGCCCCAATATGGCCGGAAAATCCACGGTCCTGAGACAGACCGCCCTCATCGTGCTCATGGCCCAGATGGGCAGTTTTGTGCCTGCTTCAAAGGCGGTTATCGGGCTCGTGGACCGTATCTTCACCCGGGTAGGCGCCTCCGACGATATCGCCCAAGGGCAAAGTACGTTCATGGTGGAAATGCAGGAAACTTCGAATATCCTGCGAAACGCCAGCCCCGGAAGCCTGGTGATTTTGGACGAGATCGGGCGGGGCACCAGTACCTATGACGGTCTCAGTATCGCCTGGGCCGTTGCGGAGGCCTTGCACGATCGAGGTGGGAGGGGGGTGCGAACCCTTTTCGCGACCCACTATCATGAATTGATGGAACTGGTGGCCACCAAGGAGAGGGTGAAGAATTTCAATATCGCGGTGCGGGAGTGGAATAATCGAATTGTCTTTTTGAGAAAGCTTGTGCCGGGAGGGACCAGCCGGAGCTATGGCATTGAGGTGGCCCGTATTGCAGGTGTGCCCGAGAGGGTTTTGAACAGGGCCAAGGAAATACTTGATAATTTGGAAAAAAACGAGGTAGATGAGATCGGGGCACCCCGTTTGGCCGGCACTTCCCTGAACCAAAAGCAGGGGACGGAGGGGCAGCTCTCCCTCTTCAAGGGCAGGGATAGGACCCTTACGGATTGGATTTCGGGGTTGGATATCCTGTCTATGACCCCCCTTGAGGCTTTGACGGAATTGAACAGAATGAAGGAATATGTGGATTCCGAGGCGTAACGGCCTCTGGTCGGAAAAGGTGAAGAGGAAAATCAGTCATATTCTTGTTGCCCTTCTCTGTGTTTTTCTGTTTTTCGATGGAGCGGAGGCGGCCCTTAAGCCCTCAAAGAAGGCCGCTGCACGCCTTGAGGACGCCCACAAGTGCCGCAGGGCCTTGCTGCATACAGCCAAAAAGAAAAAATACCGGCACAATTGGCTGAACTGCATTCACAGGTACGAAAGAATATATTCCCAATACCCAGGCTATGACCAGGCCCCTTGGGCCATGTATTTTGCAGCCCGACTTTATACGGGTCTTTACAGGTATTCGGGGAGATCTAAGGATCTGGACGAAGCTCTGCGCCTCTATGAAAGCATTGTGGAAAAATACAAGGACCATCGCCTGGCCGACGATGCCCAGTACCGCGTAGGAGAGATTTATCACAAATACAAGGAGGAGCCCAGTCAGGCCTACGTGGAATTCCTGAAGGTGGAAATCAAATTCCCCCGAGGGGATATGCGTCCAAAGGCCGAAAAGATGCTCGATGAACTGGCGGAGACCCTGAGTAAGCGGGATGAAAAGAGGCGGTCTAAACGTCCACGAGGGACCACCTCCAGGTTGACAGGGGTGAGAGACATCCGGCACTGGTCCACGCCCAATTATACACGGGTGGTGGTGGACATGGACGGTCCTGTGAAATACGAGTCTCACTTGCTGAAGGCTGATCCCGATCACAAAAAACCGCGCAGACTCTATCTGGACCTCAAGAACGCCAAGGTAACCTCCCAAATTGTGAGTGCCATACCCATCAAGGATGACCTGCTTCAAAGGGCCAGGGCCGGTCAGTTTAACAAGGATACGGTCCGGGTGGTCCTGGATATTGAGAGTATAGGAGGGTACAAGGTTTTTCATCTCCATGACCCCTTTCGAATTGTTGTGGATGTGCGCAAGACGGAGAACGGGGATGTTCGCGGCAAGACCACGGTGGCCCAGAGAAAAAAGGTTAGAAAGGGAATCAGGAAAGCAGAGACGCCGCAAGGCAATGCGTCTCTTGCCAAACAGCTCGGGCTCAATGTGAAGACCATTGTGATAGATCCCGGTCACGGCGGAAAGGACCCGGGCTGCCACTCCAAGAACAGGATCAGGGAAAAGGATATCGTCTTGAGCATCGCCAAGATCCTGGCAAAGAAGATCAAAAAAAAGCTCGGATGTGATGTGTATCTTACGAGAGATAAGGATGTCTTTTTATCCTTGGAGCAGCGCACCGCCATTGCGAATATGAAAAAGGCGGACCTTTTTGTCTCGCTTCATATTAACGCCCATAAGGACAGAAGAATAAACGGCCTGGAGACCTACTTTTTGAACATGGCCACTGATGAGAGGGCGGTCATGGTGGCGGCCAGAGAGAACGCCACATCAGAGAAGAATATCAGCGATCTGCAGGCCATCCTCAATGACCTTATGATGAATACCAAACTCCATGAATCAAGCCGGCTGGCCTGTCAAGTGCAAAAGGGAATGGTGGATCAGATTCAGAAGAGTCACAAGCAGGTGAGGGACTTGGGCGTGAAACAGGCCCCCTTCTATGTGCTCATCGGCGCCCAGATGCCCGCCATCCTGGTTGAGACGGGCTTCCTGACCAATACGAAGGAGCGCAAACGTTTGCTCAGCGAGCGATATCAGGAGCGCGTGGCAGAAGGGATTTGTGAAGGAATCAATACCTATATCAAAAGCATTGACAAGGTCTATATGGGAGGGTAGAAGGGGTCTCCTCAGGCCCGCCTTGAGGAGAGCTATTTCATCTTCAGAAAGGCGTCGATAAACTTTTCAAGATCTCCGTTCATAACCCTGTCCACGTCTCCCACCTCTACGTTCGTGCGGTGGTCTTTGACCATTCTGTACGGGTTAAAAACATATGATCGGATCTGGCTTCCCCAGGCAATGTCCTTCTGTGTCTCGTGCATTTCCTGCTTCTTCTGGTCCTGCTTCTTTTTTTCCAGATCATAGAGCTTGGCCTTGAGCACCTTCATGGCCATTTCCCGATTGCGGTGCTGGGATTTCTCATTCTGGCATTGGACCACGATACCGGTGGGGAGATGGGTAACCCTCACCGCGGAGCTGGTCTTGTTCACATGCTGTCCCCCCGGACCGCTGGCGCGGAAGGTGTCAATGCGCAGGTCCTTGTTTTCGATATCGATCTTGATGTCCGTATCCACTTCCGGAATGACGGATACAGAAGCAAAAGAGGTATGTCTTCTCCCGGTGGCATCAAAGGGGGAGACCCTGACCATCCGGTGGATACCGTGTTCCGACTTCAGGTAACCATACGCATAGGGGCTGTTTACTGAGAAGGTCACGTTTTTGATGCCCGCCTCTTCTCCGGCGAGGTAATCAAGGATGTGGACTTCCATGCCCTTGTTTTCGCTCCAGCGGACGATCATTCTGAAGATCATCTCCACCCAGTCTTGAGCCTCGGTGCCACCGGCCCCGGCGTTCACGGCCACAATAGCATTGCGCTTGTCATCCGGGTCAGAGAGGATGGATCTGAATTCCATTTCCCTGATCTGTCTCTGGAGTCGGCTGACCTCCCTGTTGACCTCTTGCAGGGTGGGCTCATCCTTTTCCTCGATGGCGAGTTCTGCAAGGATCTTGGCCTCTTCAGCCTCCCGTTGAAATTTTTTCCACTCCTCGATTTCCTCTCTCAGGTAGGCCCGCTGCTGGGTCAGCTTGGAGATTTCCTCTTGGTCCTTTTGCCAGAAATCGGCAACGGACATGGTCTTTTCGATCTTTTCAAGTTCCTGTTGCTGTTTGTCCAGGTCAAAGATGACCTCTTAGCTCATCCAGCTGATGCATTACATGATCGATTCTTTCCACAATAATATCTTCGGTCATATTGTTTCCTCCCGGTGATTCAAAGGGATTGTCACGCGGACAAAAGCCCAAAATGCTATCCCTATTTTAATCGCTATAAAATTTATTTCAAGGGTTTGAGCCCTATCTCCTGCAAAAGGGACCCTCCGTTTTACTGGTGGGACTTAGATCCGATCGTCGGTCCTGGTCCGCCGCAGGCGGTAAAACAGGGCGATTAAGGTAAGGGCGATCACACCCAAGGCGAAGGTGTCTCCGAAACGGGTATAGAAACTGGGGGGGCCATGCCCTATAGAAAGGGACCCCTTTAACAGGTCTTCCTCAAAGAGGCCCCCCTTCTCAATGATGCGCCCGTAAGAATCGATAAAGCCACTGAATCCGGTGTTTGCCGCTCGGATCAGAGGCCTTCTGTTTTCAACAGCACGAAAAACAGCCATGCTCAGGTGCTGGTAAGGGGCACTGGTCATGCCAAACCAGGCATCATTGGTGAGATTGAGCAGGATATCGGCCCCATCCCGTACCTGGCGCCTGGCCAGCTCAGGAAAAATGGCTTCAAAGCAGATGAGAACCCCCAAAGAAAGGTCATTACACCTCAAGGGGGCCAAGGTCTCCCCCGGCTCAAAATCCCCGGCAGCTGGAACCAGCCGGTTCACAAAAAAGAGGAGTTCCCGGAGGGGTACATACTCACCAAAAGGGACCAGGTGTACCTTGTCATAAAAGAGGGGAGGGCCGCCCTGGCCGGGGAGGAGGGCGTAAACCCGGTTATAGTACTTGGTGCCCCTTTGTGTTTTTTTGAAGGCAGGGCTTCCAAAGACCAATATGGCACCCGATTCCTTTGCGAGGGATAGTACCCGGAAGGAAAGTTCCCGGCCGTCCTGGAAGAAGAAGGGCACAGAGGTCTCCGGCCACACAATAAGTCTGGGTTCAAAGTCAAAGGCCCTTCGCGTGAGCCTCTGATAGGTCATGAGGGTGTGCATCTGATACCGGGGATCCCATTTTTGGGACTGATCAATATTGGGCTGAACAATGACGGCCTTGACACGGTGAAGCGTGTCTTGGGCGGGTTCCGCCCCGGTAAGTTGCCCGTGACCGTATAGGAAGGTGAAGACGACCATGCAGGCTGTAATCAGAAATTCCCCTTTCACCATGTTTGCGCCTCTCAAGGGTCTCCTGAAGAAGAAAAAGAAGATGCAGGCGTTTACGAGCACGATAAGAAATGATAATCCGTAAACGCCTGCGAGATCGGCAACTTGAAGGAAAGAAAGGTTCCTGTACTGAGAATGGCCCAAAAGACACCAGGGGAAGCCGGTGAGGAGAAAAGATCTCACATACTCGATGCTTACCCAGAGTCCGGCGGTGAGGAGGACGGAAAAACGTCGGCCCATCAGGCGGACCCATAGTAATGAAAAGAAGGCGGGATAGAGCGCCAGATAGAGACAAAGGAGAAGAAAGGGAAACAAACTCAGGACAATGTTGATCTGTCCATAGTGGCCGAGGACCTCCACGATCCAGTAGACCAGGGTGATGTAGTGGGCGGCCCCGGAGATGAGTCCCAGTTTGAAGGCGGAAAAAGGGGGTTGATTGACAAGGCCGGCCAGGAGAGGGACCAGGGAGAACCACACCATCCAGCTCCACTCCCCGGGAGGAAAGGACGCGGTGAGCATCAACCCCGAAAGAACGGCGAGCAGACATTTAAGGGTGGAAAGGGCCCTTCCCTTTCCCTCGGGATTTCCCGCAGTGGCGGTCTTGTGGTATGGCAAGCGGGTGATGGGGGGTTCAGGGGTGCGCAGGATGGTCCTCTTCGGAGACAGGGGGAGAGACCCTGGGTTTAACAAGGAGTTTATCGATTTTTCTTTGGTCCGCCTTTTTGACGGTAAACTCCAGGTCTTTGTAGGAAATCTTTTCATCCACCTCTGGAATCCTGCCCAGGAGGTGAATGATGAGGCCTCCCACAGAGCCGAAGTCCCCCTTTGGGAGTTCCAAATGGAGTTGTTCTTGCAGCTTCCCCACCTCCAGACGGGCATCTACCAGGAGGGAATTATCGTCGAGGACCGTGAGAAGGGATTCTTCACTGTCATGCTCATCCAAGATTTCCCCCACGATCTCCTCGATAATATCCTCGATGGTGATGATTCCTGCGGTACCGCCGTACTCGTCGGTGACCAGGGCGAGGTGGGTCTTTCTCTCCTTCAGGTCTCTTAATAGTTCACTCACGAGTCTGTTTTCCGGCACAAAATAGGGCTTCCTCAGGATTTCCGTAGGGATACGTAAGCCGCTATCTTGGCCCCACAGCTTCAAGAGGTCCTTGGCATGAAGAACACCGACGACCTCATCAATGCTCCCGTTGCAGATAGGGATCCGGGTATGACCGCACCGGGTCACCAATTCCACAATTTCGCCCAGGGTGGCGTTTGTGGTAGCGGAACTAATCTCTGTCCGGGGAATCATAATGGAGTGGGCACGGGTCTCCTTCAAATCAAGGACACCGTGGACCATGTAAGACACTTCGTTACTGATGAGCCCCTTGGCTTGCCCTTCGTCCATGAGATCATGGATTTCTTCGGTGAGCTCAGTGCTGTTTCCCAGGGGGGCCTTTTTTCTGATAAGAGACTTAAGGCGGGCCAAAAAGCCTTGATCCGAAACTTCTTCCAAGGATGCTATTTGTCTCCTCTTGCTTGTGCGGTCCGGTTATATTATATTAAGAGCAACCCTTAGGCAAACTGTTTGTAAAGAAAACATTTTGGTCAAATCTTATTTTGATCCCTACCTAATGTCAAGATTTTTGAGCAAATTAGGGCTGTATGGTTAAAGCTTATAAAAATGAAATATTGCTTGACGGATGCCGGGGAGTATCTTATAAATAAAAAAGATATGGGAAGGGATTTTGAGCGGGCATAGCTCAGCTGGTAGAGTACAAGCTTCCCAAGCTTGGTGTCGCGGGTTCGAGCCCCGTTGCCCGCTCCAACCTTATCTGGCATGGCCTGCCACCCCCTTTGAGGTTGTCAACCAGGCTCTCAAAACGGTTGAGTTACTTCGAATTGCGGACTCGGCGTTGGCCTTTTCATAATACCTTTAGGGATGTTATGTAGAAAAGGGCTTAACATTTCAGTCTGCGATTGAGGAAGCGGGTCTCCAGGAACCCGCTTTTTTTTGGTTGTCAGACCGGGGGCCAGGGTCTCTGGAGTCCGACGGGGGCTGGCAATATGCGTCTGTGACAGGGATTATGTCCAAGAAAGGGAATCAAGTGGTCAAGAAGGTGAGCGAGCTCATCGAACCCGTCCTGGAGGCGTTGGATATTGAGCTCGTTGACGTGGAATACCTGTCCGAGAAGGGAAAGTGGGTTCTCAGGGTATACGTAGATGAAGAGGGAGGCATTACTTTGGGCGACTGTGCCCGGGTGAGCAGAGAAATCGGGACCTTGATCGATGTAAAGGATATCATTGATCATGAGTACGTGCTGGAGGTCTCCTCTCCCGGCCTCAACAGGCCCCTTAAAAAGGAAAAGGATTTCCAGGGCGCCCAAGGGAAAAAAATCAAGGTGCGTATGAAGAAACCGGTGGAGGGGCAGCGGAATTTTTCCGGGCTCCTGAGGCGCTTTCAAGAGGGGATTCTCTATGTGGAGGTAAAAGACCGCGTGGTTCCCCTTTCTTTCTCTGACGTGGAAAAGGCCAACCTGGTTTACGAGTTTGAGAACGGACAACCCCCTAGCTTTTTTTCGCAGGGCGTGCCATTTCGAGACGTTTAATGACGGGTGGAGCTAAAGAATATGATTTCAGATTTGAAGAGGATGATCGAGCAGGTGAGCCGGGAAAAGGGTGTTGAGATCAATGTTTTGATCGGCGCCCTGGAGGAGGCGGTGAAGGCGGCGGCCAGGAAGAAGTTCGGCCCCGATTATGATCTTGAGGTGAGCTTTAATGAGGGGCTGGGGGAGATTGAAGTCTTTGAGTTCAAGGAAGTGGTGGAAGAAGTGACCAACGAGCACCTGGAGATCTCCTTGCAAAAGGCCCGCGAGATAGACGCCGAATGCGAGGTGGGAGACGGCCTTGGAATCAAGATGGACACGGATACCTTTGGAAGAATTGCCGCTCAATCGGCGAAACAGGTGATTATGCAAAGGTTAAAGGAGGCCGAAAGAGATATCGTATACGATGATTTCAAGGACCGGCGTGGTGAGATCATTAACGGGATTGTGCAACGTTTTGACAGGGGTTCCATTATCGTCAATCTGGGACGCACGGAGGCGGAACTGCCACCCAAGGAACAGATCCCAAAGGAATCTTACAAACAGGGGGACCGTATCAGGGCGTATATACTGGATGTAAAGCAGTTCAGCCGGGGACCGCAGATCGTTCTCTCTCGTACCCATCCCAATCTGTTGGCATCGCTCTTTGAAAACGAGGTGCCTGAGATCTCAGAAGGCATCGTCCAGATCATCCAGGTTGCCCGGGAACCTGGAGCGAGGTCTAAGATCGCGGTGGCCTCAAAGGACCCAGATGTGGATCCGGTGGGGGCGTGCGTGGGTATGAAGGGTTCGCGGGTGCAGGCCGTGGTCCAGGAACTCAGGGGGGAGAAGATCGATATCGTCACGTGGGATCCTGATCCGGCCAAGTTTATATGTAACGCCCTTGCCCCTGCTGAAATCATCCGTGTCGTGGTGGACGAGGAAAGACATTCCATGGAAGTGGTGGTCCCCGACGATCAGTTGTCCTTGGCTATCGGCAAGAGGGGACAGAACGTGAGGCTCGCATCAAGACTGACGGGATGGAAGCTGGATGTGACGAGTGAAACCCATTATAACCAGGCCCTCAAAGAAGGCTACAGGTCTCTCCTTGACTTGCAAGGGGTGGGGGAGAAACGGGCCTCTGATCTCTATGAGGAAGGCTTCAGGTCTGCCGAGGATGTGGCAAGGGCCAGTATTGAAGACCTGGCGTCGGTAGACGGGATCGGCGAGGAAACGGCATCTAGACTCATTGAAGATGCCGTGAGATACATTCAGGAAGAGGAGCGCCATGAGCCTGATGAGGAAGCTGACGAGAAAGGGTATTCTGAAAATGGGCAAGCTCCTGGAGGCGAGGAAGAAATAAGGGTTGATGACAAGGAGTAGCGGGCATATCCCCCTGAGGACGTGTATATCCTGCGGAGGCAAACGGAGAAAAGGGGACTTGGTCAGACTGGTCCTGGACAATCAAGGACGGGTGCTCCGGGACGATAAGGGTCACGCCCGGGGCAGGGGTGCCTATGTCTGCAGGAGCAGCCTGTGCTTTGAAAAGCTACGAAGAGGCGATTGCCTTAACCGGGCCTTCAAGAAAAAGGGCCCCCTGCAAATCCACGAGGATCTGTGGTTGAGTGAGTATTAGTGTGAGGCCTGGGTTTAAATGTTATTTGTCCTCTAGAGGAAATGTTCGGGGACGGGGTGCTCGGTCACCCCAAAGGATCAGTAATTTTCGAGGGATCTTATGGCTAAAGTGAGAGTCTATGAATTGGCTAGGGAACTCAACATGGAAAGCAAGTCGCTGGTTGAAAAGCTCCTGGCCAGTGGCATGAATATAAAAAACTATATGAGTACTCTTGACGAAGGGGCGGCGCAAAGAGCGCGTGAAATCGTCTCGGGGGTTGTATCAGAGGTCATAGAAGAAAAGCGTATAAAATCGACGGTCATCCGGCGACGTAAGAAAAGGATAAGGGTCGAAGAGGAAGCTCCCAAGGCCGAACCGTCTGCCGGGGTCGATGAAGTGAAGGCAGAGTCCCCGGCGCCTCCACCGCCTCCCGGGGAGATGCCCTCTGTAGAAATCAAGGAGGAGCCTGAGAAAGTCCCCGAAGCGGCCGAGGTCCGCGGAAAAGAGGAGGTGCCGGAGGCTCCGGTTGAAAAAGAAAAACCGTCCAAGCCGGCACGGGAGGTCAAGCCCAAACCGAAGAAGGCCAAGAAAAGAAAAGGGGATGAGCCCGCCAAAATTATCAAACGCCCGGAGGAGGGGCCCCTGGGGGATGCCCTGGCCAAGAAAGAAGAGAAAGAGGCCCCTCCGGTCAAACCCCCTGAGAAAAAAGTCGAACCCCTATGGCCTCGTGAAGTCGGGGAAAAACCCGCGGAAGAAGAGGAACAGGCCAAGCCTGTAAAGAAAAAAAAGGCCAAAAAGAAGGGCGAGGACAAAGAGGCTTTGGCCAAGAAGGCTATTCGTCACCGCAGAAAGGAAGTCTACGAGCGAGCGGATCTTTATGAGGCAAGGGCCCTCAGGTATAAGGACAAAAGGGCGGCAAAGAAGTCCAAGGAGCTTGCCAAGAGGCAAAAACATACGGAGATTACCGTCCCCAAGGCCAGCAAGAGGAGAATCCGGGTCCAAGAGGCGGTGACGGTGGCTGAATTGTCCAGGGCCATGGGAATCAAGGCGACGGAATTATTAAAGAGGCTGCTGGAAATGGGTGTGGCGGCCCATGTCAACAAGGCCATGGACTTTGAAACCGCTTCTTTGGTGGCGGATGAATTTGGATATGAACTGGAATTGGATACCTTTGAGGAGCAAGCCTTTATTGCGGAGACTGAAGACCAACCCGAGGATTTGCAGCCGAGACCGCCCGTTGTGACCATCATGGGACATGTGGACCATGGCAAAACCTCCTTACTCGACTATGTGCGGAAATCCAACATTACCGATGGGGAGTTTGGCGGTATTACCCAGCATATCGGTGCCTATTATGTCCAAACCAAGGGCGGGGATATTGTGTTTTTGGATACCCCGGGGCATGAGGCCTTTACGGCGATGCGTGCCAGAGGCGCCAAGGTGACGGATCTTATTGTCCTGGTGGTGGCTGCAGACGACGGTGTGATGCCCCAGACAAAAGAGGCGATTAATCATGCCCGGGCGGCGAATATTCCCATCTTGGTCGCTGTCAACAAGATTGACAAGCCGGAGGCGAACCCGGAAAAGGTAAAAAGAGAATTGGCGGAATTGGATCTCGTCCCGGAGGGGTGGGGAGGAGAAACCATCCTTGGACACATCTCGGCTAAAACCGGAGAGGGGGTGGAGGATCTCCTGGGCCTGATCCTGCTTCAAGCTGAAATGCTCGAACTGCAAGGGAATCCAAATAAGCCGGCAAGGGGAACCATCATAGAGGCCAAGTTGGATAAGAATAAAGGCTCCGTGGCCACTGTCCTCGTCAAGAACGGGACCCTTCATAAGGGGGACTACTTCATTTGTGGAAATCACCATGGGCGTGTAAGGGCCATGGTGGACCACCGGAGTAACGAACTGGCCTCCTCAGGGCCTTCCATGCCGGTGGAGGTCTACGGCATATCAGGCGTTCCCATGGCAGGGGACGAATTCATCGTGGTCAAGGACGAGAAAACCGCCAAGGAGGTCATTGAACATCGCAAAGACAAAGACAAGAAGCAGGAAATCGTAAAGAGAGGCCTTATAAGCCTTGACGAGCTTTTTGATCGTATCAAGGAGGGGGAGGTAAAAGAGCTGGACATCATCCTGAAAGCGGATGTTCAGGGTTCAATCGAAGCCCTCAAGGACTCTCTGGTTAAGTTGAGCACTGAAGAGGTAAAACTCAAAATCATTCATGCAGCAACCGGGGCCATTGCCGAATCGGACGTGATGCTGGCCTCTGCCTCGGGGGCGGTTATCATTGGTTTTAATGTGAGAGCCAATCCCCGCGTTAGAGAAGTGGCAGAAAGAGAAAATGTGGATATCCGCTACTACGATGTCATCTATAACGTGGTCAAGGATATTCGACTGGCCATGGTGGGCCTTTTGGAGCCGGTATATAAGGAGCGGGTTATCGGCCGGGCCGATGTGAGAGAGGTTTTTCGGATCCCTAAGGTGGGGGCCGTGGCGGGGTGTTATGTCACGGACGGCCGTGTGGCGCGGAATGCAAAAGTACGGCTTCTTCGCGATGAAGTGGTTATCTTTGACGGCAACATCGCCTCCTTGAGGCGCTTTAAGGAAGATGCCAAAGAGGTGCAGTCCGGTTACGAGTGCGGCATAGGGCTGGAGAATTTCCAGGATATCAAAGAGGGCGACGTCCTAGAAGTTTATGAAGTAGAGGAAGTTCAGGCCGAGCTTTAGCCCATGGTTGTAGGGACACTCAAAATTGAGTTTTATCTATCAGATAATCGGTCTCTCAAGGGAAAACGGAAGATCGTCAGGAGTATGGTGGACAAGACAAGATCCCGTTTCAACGTGGCCGTGGCAGAAGTGGGATCCAACGACAAATGGCAGAGGATAGAAATAGGCGTCAGCACGGTTGGGAATGACAGGCGCCACATCGATTCTTCACTCAATCGCATCCTTACCTTCTTTGACTCCCTCTACCTTGCCCAGATAGTCAATTCAGAGATGGAGATTTTCAATGTGTGATTAAAGCCCCCTTGGATGTGTGAAAATCATCTTTATTACTGTAGGCACTCGTAAATGGCTTCCCCTTTATGGTTTTCAGGAGGGCAGAGCCGAGCTTGTTCGTGGGCGGGTGTCGCCGGTTTTTTTTGGAGGATATCGTGCTGGCTGGTAAGAGAGCGGTGAGGGTGGGAGATGAAATTCTTAAGGAAATCGCCCTGCTCCTCATTGAAAGGGTCAAGGACCCCCGGGTCAAAGGGGTTACGGTCACAGGGACCCGTATGAGTGGTGATCTCAGATCGGCAAAGGTATACTACAGCGTGATGGGAGCGGAGAAAGAGATCAGAAGGGCGCAAGCCGGTTTGGAGAGCGCCAAGGGATTCATAAAGAGGGAGCTGGGACGAGGGATGTCGCTGAAACATACCCCTGACATCACCTTTATTCATGATTCCTCACTGCAAAGGGGCAGCCATATGGAAATGCTCCTTGAGAAGCTGGGAACCGATGAATCGAAAGACCTTGCTGAATAGAATAGCCGACCAGCTTGAGGAGGCGAACCGTTTACTTATGGTGACCCATAAGGATCCTGATCTGGATGGCATCTCCTCCATGCTCGCGCTGGATAAGGCGCTCCTTGACGCAGGGAAGGAGGTGATTTGCTTTACCGAAGAGCCCTTGTCCGGGTACTTCTCTCCTCTAAAGGGGAGTGAAAGGATCGTACAACATGTGGATCCGGGAAAGCCCTTTGATGTGGCCCTGGTACTGGACTGCGGGGCACTGGAAAGGGCTGGAGCCCCTGCCGTCTGTTTGGAGAAAAGCAGGACCGTGGTTAACATCGACCACCACGAGACCAACCAGTTCTTCGGGGATTTGAATTTGGTGGATGCGGGGAGTTCTTCCACAGGAGAACTGGTGTTTGAACTCATAGAGACGACGGACCTGCCCCTGGGCACCGAGGTGGCGGAAAACATATTTGCAGCCATACAGGCCGATACCGGCTCTTTCAGCTATTCCAACACAACCCCAGGGGCCTTGAGGATCGCCGGAAAAATGCTGGAATACGGTGTCAGGCCTTGGGAACTGTCCCGTAAGGTCCTTTACGGCTGTGGCATGTCTCGGCTGAGGTTGCTCAAGATGGCCCTGGGAAGCATTGAATTCCGGTGTAGGGGAAAGGTCGGGATGATGATGATCTCTCTTGACATGTATCACAGGGCCGGGGCGGGCCGGATGGATAGTGAGAGATTTGTGGATTATCCCCGGTTCGTGTGGGGTGTGGAGATTGCGGTGCTCATCCGGCAGGTGGGGGAAAGGGAATATAAGTTCAGCTTGCGCTCAAACGGCCATGTTAATGTGGCCCGGCTGGCTTCCCTATTCGGGGGAGGGGGACATGCAAAGGCGGCGGGTTTTACCCGCAAAGGGTCGCTCGTTACCCTGAAGGAAGAGTTTTTAAGGGAGGCCGCCCGGTCCTTGGATTTGAATGGGAAGTCCAACTGACGGAATTATTTTGATCGATAAGGAAGGGGGGCGGACCTCCTATGGGGTCGTTAAAGAGCTAAAAGCGAGCCTGGGAGGGGCAAAGAAGCGAAAGGTGGGCCACGCCGGCACTTTGGATCCTTTTGCCACCGGGCTGCTGGTCATTCTGGTGGATCAGGGGACCAAGCTTTCTCCCTTCATTATGTCCGGAGACAAGGTCTATGAGGCCACCCTCAGGCTGGGGGTTGAAACCGACACCCTGGATCCTACGGGACGGGTGGTTCGTAGCCGCCCCGTTGCTCCACTGGAGCCCGAACATATCCAGGGAAAGGCACAGCAATTTGTCGGCACCATTGACCAAGTCCCTCCGGTTTTTTCGGCTGTGAAATCCGGAGGAATCCCGGCTTACAAACTGGCCAGGAAAGGGGTGAAGGTTGATCCCAAAAGGAGGCGTGTGAAGGTTTACTCCCTTCGGATCCTTTCCATAGATCTCCCTCATGTAACCATGGAGGTGGCCTGTTCCGGTGGGACTTACATCAGGAGCCTGGCAGCCGACCTGGGAACCGAGCTGGGACCGGGAGCGCACCTGCGCTCTTTGCGGAGATTGGCCAGTGGGCCCTTCAGGGTGGAGGAGGCCTTAAGCTCCCGGGATATACCCCCCTCGGGAGGGTCTGATTCTTTGCGGAAACGGATCATCCCCTTAAGGGATGCCCTGCCCGACATGGATCAAATTGAAGTGGATAAGTTTCTGGCCAAAAAGATACGACAGGGCTACCAGCCGGAATGGCAGGAACTGCCGCCGGGGTCAAGGCGGAGACTTTGCCAGGGGGGGTATTCGAAGGTGGTCGAAAACGGGGAACTTGTGGCCGTAGTGGGAGGAGAAAAAATGGGGGGAAATGATCAAACAAGGGTTATATTGAAGAGGGTTTTTTCTTGAGGGAAAAAGAGGTTTTTCCGGAGGTTCGGGGAGGAGGAATCTCCGGGGATGGCTAAAGGTCTTGCCTGAAAGGGGTGCTTGATTGGTTTGAACGAATTTCTACAGGAGGAAAAAGAAGTGGTCTTAACGCCGGAAGCAAAAAAGGAGATAATTGAACGTTTTAAAACAAATGAGCAAGATACCGGTTCACCTGAGGTCCAAATAGCGTTGCTCAGTAATAGAATCAAATACCTGACGGAGCATTTTAAGGTCCATAAGAAGGATCATCACTCAAGGAGAGGACTGCTGAAACTTGTGGGACAGAGAAGGAGACTCCTCAATTACCTGAAGCGGAAAGATATGGAGAAATATAAGAATCTGATCAAGGAACTGGGTATTCGAAAGTAAGATAGGGTTTTGAGTGGATAGTGAATATATCGAGGCATACAACCATGAGAGGGTGTGCCACAGCGAAAGGAAGAATAAGAAATGATAGAGAGCCGTTCGATCGAGATTAATGGACAGACTTTGTATGTGGAAACAGGCCGAATAGCCAAGCAGGCCTGCGGGTCTGCTGTTGTTACTTATGGGGAGACGGTGGTACTGGTCACCGCTGTGTCTACAAACGATATCCGGGAAGGCATCGACTTCTTCCCTTTGACTGTTGAATATCAGGAGATGTCCTATGCAGGGGGAAGGATCCCCGGCAATTTTTTTCGGAGAGATATGGGAAGACCCAGTGAGAGAGAGACCCTGACCTCCCGATTGATTGACAGGCCTCTCAGGCCTTTGTTTCCCAAGGGTTATCGCTATGAGACCCAGGTGATCGCCACCGTGCTTTCCACGGACAGAGAGAATGAGGCGGATGTGCTGGCGATGCTCGGGGCTTCGGCGGCCCTTGAGGTCTCGGATATTCCTTTTTCCGGGCCTATTGCCGGGGTACGTGTGGGAAGAGTGGAGGGAAATTTTATTGCCAACCCGACCATGAGCCAGCAAAAAGAAAGCGATATCAACCTGATCGTTGCCGGCAACCGTTCCGGGATAGTCATGGTGGAGGGCGGGGGCCAGTTTGTTTCAGAGGCCGATATGATTGAAGCCATCCTGTTCGGCCATACGGCCATGCAGCCCATGCTCGATTTGCAGGAAGAACTCAAAAGAAAGACCGGGAAGCTTAAGAGGAGTGTCCCGCCCGAGCCGGTTAACGAAGACTTCCAGAAAAGGGTTGAAAGTCTGGCCCGCCCACTCCTGGAAGATGTCATCACCGTGGCTGACAAACAAGAGCGAGAGAAAGAGAGAGGAGAATCCGAGCGGTCTTGCTTGGACTCCCTGGGCGATGAGGGGGAAGGAAGGGAATCAGAGGTTAAGGAGATCCTCCATGACCTGGAGAGACGGATTGTGCGGCAGGTGATTCTGGAAGAAGGGAAGAGGATCGACGGTCGTTCCTTCAAAGAAGTCAGACCCATAGAGTGCGTTGTCGGTTTGCTTCCCCGGGTCCATGGTTCCGCCCTGTTCACAAGAGGGGAGACCCAGGCCATAGTCTTGACCACTTTGGGAACGGAACGGGATGAGCAGAAGATAGAATCCATCTACGGGGACCATTATAGATCCTTTATCTTGCACTACAACTTCCCCCCCTACAGTGTGGGCGAGGCAAAAAGGCTCGGAGGCCCGGGGCGCAGGGACATAGGTCACGGTGCCTTGGCGCGGCGGGCCTTAGCGCCCGTTGTGCCGGAAAAGGAGAATTTTCAATACTGTATTCGGGTTGTTTCTGAAATTCTAGAGTCAAACGGATCCTCTTCCATGGCCACTGTTTGCGGTGGTTCTCTCTCCCTCATGGACGCAGGCGTTCCCGTCAAGGAGGCTGTGGCCGGGGTGGCTATGGGCCTTGTATCGGATGAGAAAAAGACGGTGGTTCTTACGGACATCATCGGGGACGAAGATCATTATGGGGATATGGATTTCAAGGTTTCCGGGACGGCCGAGGGAATCACGGCCCTCCAAATGGATATAAAAATAGAAGGGATCACCCGAGAGATCCTCCAAGAGGCCCTGGGACAGGCAAGAGAGGCGAGGCTCTTTATCCTGGAGGAAATGAACAAGACCATTTCCAAGCCGAGAAGCGAGATCTCGGAGTATGCACCCATCATTGTAACCATGCAGATTAAACCCGAAAAGGTGAGGCTTCTCATCGGTCCGGGGGGCAAGACCATTCGCGAAATTTCCAATGAAACAGGTGCCCGGATTGACGTGGAAGACGATGGAACAGTGGTTATTTCAACGCCTGACAAGGAAACATCCGATGCCGCCGTTGACATGATCGGTGACATCCTTCAGGAAGCCGAGGTGGGCAAGCTCTACATGGGTAAGGTGGTCAAAATAATGGACTTCGGGGCCTTTGTGGAGATTTTTCCGGGAACGGACGGACTCGTCCATATATCGCAGTTGGACCGTGAGAGGGTCAACAAGGTATCAGATGTACTAAAAGAAGGTGATGAGGTGCTCGTGAAGGTCTTGGAGGTGGATGAGGCCGGAAAGATTCGTCTGTCCCGCAAGGCCGCGCTGGGTGAAAGCTTGGACAATGTTTAATAAAACGGTTTTAGATAACGGTGTCAGGATCATTTCGGAGAGGCTGGATCACCTGAGATCTGTCTCGCTCAGTATCTGGGTGAATACGGGTTCCCGTGATGAAGAGAAGGAAAAAAACGGCATCACCCACTTCGTGGAACACATGCTGTTTCGGGGGACTCGAAACCGTACCGGCCTGGAGATCGCCAAGGAGCTGGACGCCATAGGGGGACTGTCCAACGCCTTTACCGGCAAGGAACACACGTGTTTTCACGCCAGGGTTCTTGACAAGCATTTCAGGCCTCTGGCAGAGATCCTTTCCGACATCTATTTGAATTCCATTTTCGCACCCGAGGACATGGAACGGGAAAGGCAGGTTATCCTCCAGGAAGTCAACATGGTGGAGGATACGCCCGATGACAATATCCACGTCCTTTTTAACAGGGAATTCTGGCGGGACCACCCCATGGGCATGTCCATCCTGGGGACGGGGGAAACAGTTTCGGCTATTGATAAAAAGGACATAATGAAATACTTTGGCGAATGTTATGGCCCGGAAAGAGTTCTCATCGTAGCGGCAGGTAATGTGGATCACGAAGAGATGGTGTCGTATTTCAGGCCCCTTTTCGAAACACTGGAAGAGAGGGCCTCAGATTGCAAAAGGCGTGTCCCCCTGTCCCGAGACACTGTTTCGGTCTACTTTAAGGACCTGGAACAGGTCCATCTGTGCCTGGGAGGAGAGGCGCCTTCGCTGAGAAGTGACGACCGGTACACTTGTGCCATACTCAATACCCTGCTTGGGGGAAACATGAGCTCCCGCCTTTTTCAAGAGATCAGGGAGAAGAAGGGCCTGGCGTACTGCGTCTATTCCTATGTCTCCTCATACATAGATACGGGTCTTTTGGGAATCTATATGGCGACGGACAGGGAAAGCGTCGATCCCGCCCTTGAAACCGTGCAGCACGAGATCAAGAAAATCAAGAGAGGTGAATTGGCCTCCGCAGAGGTGGACGCGGCCAAAGAGCATCTGATGGGCGGGGTCTACCTCGCCTCTGAGAGCAGCGACAATCGAATGATGCGGGTGGCAAAGAACGAACTTATTTTTGAAAGGTATATCAGCAGCGAAGAGCTGGTTTCAAGCCTTGCAAAGGTCAGTGTGGACGACGTGATTGAAGTGGCCGATCGGATTTTCCAGGATGGTGGGGTCTCCCTGGCGGCCCTCGGTCCATTGAAAGAAGAAGAACTCGACAAGAGCACCCTCCAGTTCGACAGCCACTAAGAGCAAACCCCAAGCGGGCGCAAGCGCCCGGATTTATCCCCCGGTCAAATATGTCAGGGTCTTGGCAAGGAGTTGTGGCTTCTCACCCGCAACTTCCCGTGATAAGTCAAAGCAAAAATACTTGGAAATAAGAAGGAAAGGGGAGGGTGCTTTGAACAAAGTCCTGATGAGGATCACCCGTGTCGGTGACAACAGAGATCTTCCTCTGCCGGCGTATGCGTCGGAAGGTTCTTCCGGCATGGATATAAGGGCCTTTCTGGAAGAGCCTGTCCTGTTAAGGCCGGGTGAGATAAGGCTTATCCCCACCGGTCTGGCTGTCTCGGTGCCGCCCGGATACGAAGTGCAGATCCGGCCCCGCAGCGGTCTGGCCCTACGCCACGGCATAGGAATGGTGAACTCGCCGGGAACCATTGACTCGGATTACAGGGGCGAGATAGGCATTATCTTGATCAACTGGGGTGGGGCGCCTTTTGAGATAAAGCGCGGCGATCGTATCGCCCAGATGATTGTTTCCAAGGTTTACCGGGTTGATCTCCTGGAGGTGAGCAGCCTGGGTGAGACCCCCCGAGGGCAGGGCGGGTTCGGGCACAGCGGCATCGAATGAGGGGGCCCATACCCGTCGGCCCCCTGAACAAGGGACACGTGAAGGATATGACACCCGGTTCGTTGAAATTTTCTGTTCTGGCCTCCGGGAGCCGGGGAAATGCCTGCTATGTGGAAACAAATCAGGTGAGGGTCCTGGTGGATGCGGGGCTCAGTTGCCGTGAGATGATCAGGCGTCTTGAGCTGATAGGGGCAAGGCCGAAGGAGCTTGATGCGCTTATCTTGACCCATGAACATACGGATCACATAAGGGGTGTAGGCGCTTTTTCCCGGCGTTTTGACCTGCCTGTTTACACCAATTCCAGGACCTTTGAGCGGGGGAGGAAGGCCTTGGGCAGAGTGGACAGGACTGTGGTCACCCGAACAGGGGAATCCATTACCATAAAAAACCTTTGTGCAGAGACCTTTACCAAGTGCCACGACGCCGTCGACCCGTTTGGGCTGATACTCTCTTTCAACGGGGTGAAAATCGGCATGGCCACTGATCTCGGTCGCAGCACAGCCCTGGTGCAGGACCGGTTGGGAGATTGTAACGCCCTGATCTTGGAATTCAATTACGATCATGAAATGCTGGAACAGGGACCTTACCCTCTGGAACTTAAGAGAAGAATACGGGGAGGAGACGGGCATCTTTCCAATGAGCAGGCCGGGGATCTCCTCCGTTTGATTTCCCACGAGAAGCTTGATCTGGTGGTCCTGGCCCACCTCAGTGAAATCAATAATAGACCTGAAAAGGCCTTGGAGGCAGCGTCAAAAGCCTTGCACTGCGGTGGCCGGATAAATACAAACATCGTGGTAAGCGTGCAGGGCGAGCCCACATCTCTCATTGAGGTGCCGGTTTAAATCCCAATGCCTCTCCGGCTCGTGTGATGCGGCATTACGGTTCTTTTGTATGGAAGAAAACCTTCGGGGTCTTACCTGTACCGGGGTCAACTGGCAGTGTCCGGAGTATGGATCGTTAAGACCTTTCTAGGGGCGATAAACCTTGTGATGAAGATGAAGCGTCTGATAAATTTTAAAATTCTGGTCATTTTTTTGATCCTTTTCGCGGCCTGTGCCGAAGTTCCTCTCACGCATAGAAAAAGCCTTAAGCTTCTTCCGCAACCACAACTGCTTTCTATGAGCCTCCAGCACTACGATCAGGTCCTTAAGAAGGAAAAGCTCTCCAAGGACCCGGAGCTGGTCGGGATGGTCAAGAGGGTTGGCAAAAGAATCGCCGGTGCGGCGGAAGCCTTTTTGAAAGAGTTGGACCGGGGCCGGGAGGTCAGCAATTATCAATGGGAGTTTGCCCTTATCAAGGATGACAAGGTAGCAAATGCCTGGTGCATGCCGGGAGGGAAGGTGGCGGTTTATACGGGAATTTTTCCCTATACGAGGGACGAGAACGGGCTGGCGGTCGTCATTGGGCACGAGGTCGCCCATGCCCTGGCAAATCATGGTAACGAGCGAATGAGCCACGA
>Ga0180431_10000273_pt1 | contig 73801 bp, 105 predicted proteins | sample SS_ome_11_FD_132459 | JGI IMG/M metagenome (GOLD analysis project Ga0180431, IMG submission 132459) | Hypersaline lake sediment archaeal communities from the Salton Sea, California, USA - SS_1_MS_1 metaG | ecosystem: Environmental > Aquatic > Non-marine Saline and Alkaline > Hypersaline >...
AAAAATACAACGAGCGATAAAAACCCGCTCCTTGCCGGCCTGGCGGAGCCCAGAACTGGACTCCGCCATAGGTAAGAATGAGAGATTAACAGATAGGAGGAGAATAAATGGACAAGATGGCATTTCACAAGAAGCACGCGGGGGTCCACAAGGGGCCAACTAACGTTAATGGTTAGAAACCTATGCCCCGGAAGTGCTCTTGATTGCAGAGTGCACAAAATGTGGCGCGCTTTGCGATGTTGTTGATATGGTTCTGTATGGAATGCGTGGTCGTGGCGGCATCGCCATCGAGTATACTGATTTGTTGTGCCGCGATTGCCATCGGGGGTAATAACATTGGGTATGAAGGGTTTTACCCAAAACCCTTCTGGAAAGGGACGAGAAATGAAACAGCCTTCTTGTAAAGAAAGAATTGGCAGTGCATATGAGATCGCTATGAAAATGGAGCGCGATTTGTGGGAGATGTACTTGATGGGCAATGACGAGATACACCCCGAACACGAATGTACATTTCCAGATCATTTCCTATGGTTTGATTATGTGCCCGCCGGGACATTTGCAGATCAGAATTTAGGATATTTCATTTACCAACTATCAACCGGCGGCCCCGGTGACGAGTTCCGTTTCTTTGCGAGCAAGGGGCAAGGTGGCCGCTGGTTTGTATACAAGGTCGAGTATTGGTACCTTGACTGGTTCGATGGGGCAAAAATCGAACTGTGTGGCCCCGAAAAGTCCTTACTAGTGGAAATATTCGATGAGTATTTTGATCACGTCAGGGATCAGGTGTATGACAGCGCAATGGAGGAGGGGTCATAAATGAGCGAGAAGCGAGTAGGAACACCACGGATGATTAAATTCGACGAGTTATCACCAGTCCTCCGCCAGAAAGCAATCCAGTATTTTGTGGATTCCCTCCTGAAAGATATTTCGGAAGGGTGTAGATTCAGTAGCGGATCCGACCTCCAGATCCGCATTGATGCGGCGGGCCAAAAGGCCGCATCAATGCACACTCCATGGTTTTGGCTAGAATATATCATGGAAGATAAGGCCGCAGTACGTGGTATTTTGGACATAGCTATGGCCGACGCTCGGATCGCTGTGTATCTCGTACCTGGCGAGGGGCAGGGCATGTTCGTCAGGGTCAATCAACTGGAGAGAACAGAGGTCGGCCAAGAAGTAAGGCGAGCTTGGCCGCTGGTGTCCCTGGAGGAGGGGTCATAAATGAGCGAGAAGCAAATAAAAACAATCGTGTCCTTTGGGGCTTATGAAATGGGCTACGTTGAGTCAGCCTTAAGAGAAAGGTATACTGAGGAGGACGAGGAGAACATAGCTGTGCTTATGAGGTGGGCCGTCAGGGAGGTAGTGACTGCTATGATCTGGGGCCTGGAATGGGAACCGTGCCAATGATGCTTAACAACTTGACACCATTCCAGCGGGCGCAACTGTTCGCTTACCACTTAGGTGGTGATTTTGTATATCGCAATAGTAAGGGAAACAGATGGCCCGCCACAGCCTGGAGAAAAATGGTAAAAACACTTATCGATAAAGAATACCTCATTATAAATAAGCACGAACACCTTATCGTTGCACCTAAGGTAAAAGAATGGTTCGACAACAATCATATGAATGAGAGCCTTGCACCATTAGAATAAAGGGGGGGGTGTGATGAGTGAAAAAAGGAACGATGTAACAAGCATTGTGTCAATACCTGTCACTGTAGCAGAGTATACCTGTGGGTGCTGGGGCAAGCACCTTCCTCCGTACATCACAGGCGGAGAGATTGTACTACCCTGCGGTCTGGGTTACAGGAGTAGAAATCACACGCACGGCCAAAATTTCTACGTCCTGGACGTCCAGGACAACATGGCCCTTGTTGAGTTTAGGAAATATGGGGATCTCTACGGGGCTGGTGTATGGCGATACCTCACGGGGGAGGATGATGGTCATTTGTTTGTCTGTCATGTATCTAAGGCGTCTGGGAGTGTCGCAGATACGCTAAAAGGGATGGTTCCAATTGCGGTTAAGCGAGCCATGCGTGAGGGGCTGGACGTGCGCCGGCAAGGGGATTGGTTTTTCGTCCCCGTTGCCCGCTCACCGAGGGGCAAGATCGAGTACGATTGCCCACTAGACGACGATCACAGGGCAAGCGAGATTGTTGCCCTTAAAACGGTAGTGTATGTGCGCGGGTCAATTTCCCATTCTCAGCACAAGACCATCAGGCTAGACGGATGGCACAAGGCCATCCGTAATGGGAGATTGGCCCTGTTGGGGGGTGATGACTAATGCCGTGTCGCAAGGTTGAGAAAATGAACAAACATCAAATGCGTCAGATTGCTATCGGGGCCGCCCGTGGCGTAATTCGCCACAAAGGATTAGAACCCTTGGAAACCAGCGCTGAGGACGCGCTTGTCCACCTTGACGACATGGCACGCCAGCACCCCGACAGAATTGCCGCCATTTGGTATATGGAGGCAAGCGACAATCAAATTAAAGCATTCTGCCGGGAGTGGCGAAAGTGGAAAAGGCAAACAATCCGCTTTTCTTCTGGTGAATGCGAAATGAGCCCCAGGGGTGATTTGAAGGAAATCACCCTGAGTGAGGCCATAAAGGAGATTGAAAATAAATGAGCTTGAAAAGCAACTTGAAGAAATTGACGCCAAAATAAGGACACTGGAAAAAGGACGCTTGCGGGTTATCAAGGAACATGACCCTGCGTATTATGAATACTCGCAAGCTCACGCTGAGCGGGGCAAGAATGATCCCCTAACCCTAGGAATTTGAAAAGCGCCTCCGTTCCAGGTGGCAATTAAAAGCCGGTTCGAGTCCGGCGGGCGCTTATCAGGCAACCGCGTCGCCTAAATAAGGACGCGGGGGAGGCTGGTGCAGGCCAGTCAAACCGTCACAGCGGGCGGGGGTGGCGGAAAAAGTAAAAATTGACAGGATGGTCAAGATGGGAGGAAACTTGACATACGACTGCGAATACCAAACTGACGAGGATGGGTTTATAATTGAAGACAGTCCTTTTGTTCTTGAACCTTACTACACCCCACATTTTTACAAAAGGTCAAAAGGCCCAAAGCTATTATACGACGTGGTAAATGGACAATTTCATTCAAACTATCAAAAGAGGACTGGAAACGCTTCCCTGAGCTTGAGGGTGAACCATGGTTAGAGTTATTCTGTAGCTCGAATTTTGATTCGGTTGATGTCCGACTAGAAAGCCACGACGATGAATATTACGATAGCTTTGAACGCCGGTACAAAAAACTGATGGGATGGGTAGACCATACAAAAAGGTAGGCCAATTCCTACATCTGTGGTTTTGAGTGGCAGGAAAGCCCGTTTGTTCAGGAGAGAGAGAAAGAGAAAAGTGAAAATTCTCGGAACATTCAGGACTAAGCAAGCTGCTAACGCAGCGTGCGATGTCCACAACGAAAAAGAACATGATGGCAAGGTGGGTTGCAGGCCTGTTTCATTACCATGTCACAGGGCATGGGAAGCGCAGTGCCGCACGTGCCCTACGAAAATAGAACAATGCGAGGAAGGGACTTGTATTGCCTGCGGCGAATTATCGGGATCGTATTTGCTGTGCGGTTCGTGCGCCGCACAGCAAGTCAGCTATGGGCTTTTTGGCCCGTATCAAAGAAGGGAAGGGTAGAATGTTAAAGGTTGGTTACTGTATGGTTTGCGGGGTCGAATCCCCGTGCTTCTGTTTGTGCGAAAAGCACCGCACAAAAGAAAATGCAGAAAAGTGCAACATCCCCATCAAGGGGCTTTGGGGATGGTACACTCCGTTCCTGAGCGATGTAGAATGCCCAGTCTGCGGCGAGATTATGGAAGAATCCATGGGCTTGCCGGGCCCGCAGTGCCCAAGCTGCGGGTACTGTGAGGCAGAGTAATGAGCATTCACTGCATTGCCACAAAGAACGGTAAGCCCCTGGCGATAGAAAGGGGTACCAAGGGTGTCATGGTACGGCTGTTGGATGACGACCTGGACAAAGAGTTCGAGTTCGCAGCAAAGGGGGTAAAGGCCATCGCCATGGGAAATTGTGACTACTTTCTCAGGTTCGGGGCTTTGAACTCGCATGCGGCGGCCTTCGCCTTGGAGATCGCCATTGGGGAAACGGATTACGATGGCGTCGCAGCAGAAAGGGTGCTATCACCGGACGAGGTTCGGGCCGCAGGACGGAGTGTCAATTGGGGATTCACGCCCCCAAACGCGGCCATAAAAGGCGCATGGTGGAGCGCGCGTGAATTTCTCAGGCTGTGCGTGAAGCACGGCTTGGGGATAAGGATAGAATGGTAAAGGAGAGAAGCATATGTTTCACACGGCAAGATTCAAGGCAACGGTAGTCATAAAAGCTATAATAGCTGGCGACGTGCGTGCTGTTGCCAAGGAGTACGATGTCGAGCCCTGCGATGTCTCGTCTTGGAGAGCCGATTTGATGGCGGGGGCGAGGGGGGTTTTTTAAGGAAAACAGCGTGTATTATAGTTGTCGTGACAATAAATTTCACGCCAAGTGCGTTCGGTGCGGCGCGCACGTGAGCTTCCCTCCAGGGGGAAATGTGGCAGAGGAAATGAGAAAGTTTGGATGGATAGACAAGGACCATTCCTTGTACTGTCCCCGATGCAAAAGGTGAGTAAGGGCGCATGAAAAAACTATACAAGGTAAACGGTGAGGAGAAACTAGTCGAAATGTTCTGCCCCAAATGCGGGGAGAACTTCACAACGGGGATAATGATGGATGGCAAAGAGGACAAGTGGGCGGTTCATCCTCATTGCAGTAATATCGACTGCCTATACTCTCCAAAGTGCGGCTGGTTCACGTTCGAGATACTCTCCAGGGCGCAGCGAGCCATCGGGCAAGAGATTAACAAGGCGGTCAGCATTCTGTACCCCGAAAGAATAAGCGACACGTTTTCCTCTGGGAATGCGTGTGATGTCTTATTTGAGAAATGGGGGTGGGAGATAGACGTCAATCGTTGTGTTTGGCCCGCATGGTGGCTAGACGAGCTAGAGAAGTGGGAAAGTCAGGAGGAAAAGAATTGAAAACACACAGAACGCTGTTGATATGGGCAGACAGGCTAGGTGCTCTTGAGCACCTGGCTGAAGACCTGGCGGGCGCATACAACGACAATGGCGACTTGCCCGACGGCAATGCTCTTTTGCCATCGGTCCCGATCGCGGAGAAAGAAGCGAGTATGGTCAGGTTGCATGGTGGCGGAATAATGATTAGCGCCACTTATGCCGACGATGACGAGATGATTAAATTTCTTAACGTTGTCGAAGTGCCCGATGAATGGGACGACGATCTCATTGATCGCGTCAATGGCCTACTATCAAAGAAGTCAAGGCTGTGGGCCCATTACGGAGCCTACGGGTGCGGGATCTACGTTTTCACATAGGAGGAAATAGAGACGGAAATGGTATTGGGGTAAAGAACATGACAGCGCTGTATGGAATTGTCAAGGAGAAAGATATGAGCGCATTCAGGATCTTAAGCGGGATCGTGATCAATGGAAGGACAAGGAGTGGTCATGACGTTGAGTTCCACTTCAGCGGCACCAAAACAGAAGTCACAAGGAAAAAAAATGGAGTAGAGGAGAGGTTTATCGGGCACTGCGCCGGCGCGCTTGCCGGCGCTGCTGCCTACACCAGTGGCGACGGGTGGGTGGACAAGATCGACAACCTCGCAGAATACCTTCTCCGCCAAGAGGAGATTGACTTTCAGGAGTGGCTGAGTGGAAAATAAGGGGGATTTTCACAGGGGGAGATCCCCAACCGTCAATAACATGGGTCAGCGGTTAGGGATCTGTTAGAAGGACGGACTTGGAGACAGCCTTGTACTTACCCACGAATTAACCGCTGAGGAGTATTCGTGGGTAAGGTTTAGGTTTACTATTCACTGCGTAGGCGTAGGCGCAGATGGTATAAAGTGCATGTTTTTCGGAACATGCACTACAAAAGGTGTCAAAGCCGTTAAAAATCTAGAAATGATAAATCGTGACGGCGCAATTTGGTAGGAACGGGAAAGGGAGTAGCATGGGATTACAAGTCTTTTATCCCAAAGAGATCGCCGCGATATGCTGCGGCCTCATAATTGCCGCCATGGGGTCTAATCACAGCGACGAGTGGTTACACGGCTTTGTCGCAGCAATGATCACTGTCATGACCAGTTTCGATCTGGACGTCGAGGAGCAATTAAGAAATAGAAAAGTGTTGCGGGTCATGGCAAGGAGGGGTATAAAATGGCCGCTGTAAAGTGGACTACGATATGGCCTGTAAAAACGGGGATGTATTGGTTTTACGGATGGATGCAGGAGAATCAAAAGGGCCCCCCAGAGATGACCCTGGCAGGGGTATACACGGATTCAACTGGGTACTCGACATACATTGCCAACGGTCGCTTTATAAATAGGGCTGATGGTGCGTGGGGAGTATGGAAAGAAGCACTGCTCCCCAATATCCCGAACCTGAGAGAGTACGGAATGGAGGATTTCTAGGTGAAAATAGAATGGGCATGCCCTATTTGCCAACAGGAGTTCGTTCACGTTTATCAACCGGATCACGACGAGGGGTATTTTGCAATGTGTCCCTTGTGCGAGGTTGAGGCATATGACATAATCGGGATCTTGGAGGCGCAATACATGGCGCTTGTCGGCTGCCATGACGGCGGTCGGCTATACGAGGTTTTGTCAAAGCTGCTTGAAAATTTCAAGCCAAGCCCGACGCTGTGCATCGATGGGTTTGACGAATGGCAGAAGGAAATGTATGTAATGTATTGCGAGAAATACCTTGGAACGAATCGGTCACTTCCCCAAGTGGCCAAGGAATGGGCTGAGGCGCGCGGGTGGCCCATTCGCCCACAAAGCACCGGCGAATGGGAAAAAATGTATCAGGCATGGCTAGATAGAGGAGTGCAATGATGAAAAAGATTGACCAAGTAATTAAAGATTGCAAAGAGAAAAGATATTCCGTCGAAAGGATAGTAAATATACTGGAATATCTGACCAAAGAGCAAAAAGAAACCCTGGAGAGAATAGCTTATCACATCAGCGAATACAACGGTGTTTTAAATGTTCATATCCCGTATGATATGGATAAGTACAAGGTGGTAAGAAGCATATTCAGTGATCTTTGCTCTATTGAACTGAACACGGCCTGTGATTCGCCGGAACAGTGGCGAAGTCTGGGCGACGAATATGATGAAATAGTGGTAATTTATATGAATCCCCGTTCCACTCAAAGCACGTGCCACAGGGTGAAGGCCGGGGAGCATGAGGTGCTGCAAAAAATAAATATTTATAAGTGGGAATGTAAATAATGTGGCGACCACAAGACGAGATAAAGATAATGACGTTGCTGGATGATGAGGGGCCGGCAAGCGACCTGCAATTGGCTGAAGCCACGGGAATGCCATTACCTATAACAAGGTGCATCCTGGAGGCGTTATCGGATGCCCGTAACGTCATTGCGCGATACGATGGAATGTGGGCCTTGGTAAACCTTAAAGATTCAGCCAGATTATCGAACGCTCTTGCAAAATAGGAAAGGATATGGTATAATATTTACGTCGCCAGGGGAGAGTTACTCGACAGAGGCTAACCAAGAAGGCGGACACGGCCCGCACGCAGAAGGCCGGGACAGGGTGCGGGACTGGCGACCAACAAGTCACTTTGTGAGCATACAAGGGGGATAAAATGTCTTTAACAGTTTTGTTGATAGGAAGCAAGGAGAGACCCGGTCGTGATGAGAAAGTTACATACGTGCGGGAGAACGGGGTGCAGCGAAAGATTGTTGCCGGCGAGCACGCCGACAAAGACTTAATCTGGATTACGGAGCGCGTCGGAGAGTGTGTGTACATGAGCAACATCACGCACAATCTTGGCGTAATGGCGGCCAAGGCCGACCTGTATTATCCATTATGGAGACCGGGCGAGGTAGGAATAAAAGTGGCGAGGCAGCTTATTCAGCCGCTAACTGACGGACTGAGCAAGCTAGAATCATCGCCAGACGCATACAGGCAATACAATCCCACAAATGGGTGGGGGTCTTACGAGGGGCTTGTAAATTTCACCCGCAACTATCTTGAGGCTTGCGAGCAGAATGGAGAAGCAATGATCGAGGTGCTACGATGAAAGGAATTTTGTTCAAACAAGATGGGCCGTACAGTTTCCATTACGTCCTAATTTTCACAAAGGGGGACGAATGGGTATTTGATGGCTACAAAAAGGTAAAGGAGATAGAGGTTTCACCAGATCTGCCCGACAACATGGTTAATATCGCGTTTGTCTCCTCAAGGATTAAGAAATGAGAAAATTGCCAAGGGTCACAATATACGCTGACGGCTCCTGTCTGGGCAATCCTGGCCCTGGTGGGTGGGCGTGCATACTAATCTTCGAGTCATCAACTGCCAAGGAAAAGCCAGCGAAACAGTTATCTGGTGGGCACTTGAACACAACGAATAACGCTATGGAGCTTCTAGCCTGCATTAAAGCCCTGGAGGCTCTGAAAAGATCCTGTCAAGTCCAGATCTGGACTGATAGCAAGTATGTCTGTGAAGGGGCTACAAAGTGGGTCAAGAAGTGGGTGGTCAAAGGGTGGAAGGGGTCTAATGGGCGGCAGGTTAAGAATAAAGAGCTGTGGGCAACTCTGTTGCTCGCCGCTTCCAGCCACGATATAAGGTGGAAGTGGGTAAAGGGTCACAGCGGAGATGTGTACAACGAATTGGTTGACACTGCTGCTCGCATAGAGGCAGAAAGGGTGAGGGATGGACACGCCTCTTGCCGGCCATCTTTATCACGAAAAAGTAAGGAGTAATAATGAAGGAATACGCGGACCTCGCGCAAATATGGCTATGGCGACAGCCTGACGGATTGAAATTCGTCACTTGCGATGTCATGGCAAATGTGTGGTTTTATCACGGCGAGGAAATGGTTGATTCTGTTTTGTCAGATCTGTTTGTTGACCAAGAAGGGAGTGGTGTATTCGCAAAGAAGATCCTGGACGAGTTCTACCGCCACAATTCCCCCATAGCCGAGATGTTAGTAAAACTTGGTCAGCAAAACATCTTCACGGAAGAAAACTTAGAGATGGTTTTGGAATCGTCCCCTCATATTCCAGAGGGGGCATACGAGGGCTTCCCTGCAATCGTAGAGTACAAATATGATTCAGGGAGCGACGAGATAGAGATAACTAAAATAACACCATTAAGGCGGGAGGACATTGCCCGCATGATAAAAACAATAGGGAGGTAGTCATGCCAAGATGCCCACACTGCGGTCAGGAATCTGGCCGGCGCAAGGCCGGCGCGTGCCCCAAATGCGGCGGGATGGTCCACCTGGTGCGTGACAAGAACGTCACGCATTGGGTTGCCGAGAAAACGTCGGCAATGGCCCTGGTAGACAAACTGGAAGAGTACATCATCCGGCGACCAGGCCTGCGGCATTTCACCTTTGGTCCGGCGGGCAGCAAGCCCCGCATGGCGCAAGCAGGCGCGGCAACGACGCTTCTGCGTCGTTGCGAGTGGGACCAAGGATTGGCTGAAGAGGTGATCAGTACATACTGTGACGGGTCTCAAAAATTGTACCCTCCAAGAAACATGTTTGGAGTGATAGGCAAGCAATTCGACATGGCGCTTGCAATCGCCAAGCACACAATTGAAGAGGAGGACAAAGAGAGAGAATCGCAGCGCCGTATGGCTAATTCCTCGATGAATCCCCTGGAGGTGTACCTTGGGATATAGCCCTCGTATTTCTGATCTAGTAGCCTCGACGGACGAGGAGTGGGGAGACCCAGAGGAAAACCAAAAGGGAATTGTTTATTACGGAATACCTCGCATAGACAATGCCCTCTACGGGATGAATACAAGGAGGGGCGAGATAATTGCAATTCAGGCTATGAAGAAGAATAGGAAAACCACGTGTGCAATAAACATCCTTTACAACGTGGCTTTACAATTTAGGAAAAGGGGAGTGTGGCTCTGCGCCGACACAATGGAATCTGGTATGCCACCAGAAGCATACCGGGATGTAATGATAGCAATGAGCGCCACTCGCAAGCTCATTGCAGATGTCTTTGGCAAAGACAGAAAGAACTGGCCGCCCTACCACGATCTTGTTAATCATCCAGACATCGAGAACGAGATAGGGATCTCCAAAGAGTTTTTACTGTATAACAAACGGACACGTCGTCAGCACGACGCCATTGAGTGGGCCAAAACAAATTTATCCAAGTTGCCCATCCTTTTGTTTGGAGCAAGCCCCACGCAAGGCAAAGCAAGGAACCTTAAATTGTCCATGCAAAGGTGGGACATGTTGTACAATGGGGATCACCCTCAGGCAAAAGGGTGCCTGGTCAGACTGTTCACGGCTGACCACCTCCAGCAATATCCGGGAGAGAGCGACTACAAAAAGCTGGAAGAGGTGGTTAACGTATATAGTGAGTTCGTTACGTCTCATCCAGGGACAATCGTGATTGCAATCTCGCAAGTAAGTCTCACATCAGCGCGTGAGGCTCGTCAAGGCTTTGGCAAAATGACGGCCAAAGGCGGAGACAAACTTGGGGCGGAATGCAATGTGCTGTTCACAACACGTTACGATAGAGTTGCCGCCCCGCACGAGGTAACTATCGAGGTTACGGAAACGCGCCGGCGGCCACCTCCGGCTGTTGTGCAGGAAATAGAGCCAAACAGTGGGGTGTTTCTGAGGCCGGCTAGGCTGGCTGAAGGAGAGTGGTAATGAACGGGAGCGATAAAATTGTAGATGGCCTAAGGCACATCTACAAAGAGGTAAGAAACTTGTCGCCTCGACCCGAAGATCTTGACAAAGGCTTCTATCGCACCAGGAAGGGACAGAGCCGCTCTGCGTGGCTTGATCGGATAGGGATGGTGTGGACATCAAAAATCAGATATGTTGAAGGGCAATGCGTATGCGGAGGGGATCACAAAATGGTTGCCTTGGTAGATCGGGACGGCGAGGTAAAGGAAACACTTTGTCCTGTGTCGTTGTGGTTAAGAATATGCGCCGCAGTATTAGAAAAAGAAAACGGCGCAGCAATGTCTCAATGGGCAAAAGGTCATCCATTGAAGGGCTTCTTGAAGAAAGCCTGACACTCCTAGTAGTGTCATTGCTAAGGAGGATAACATGAGGCTGACTGTTAATCAAAGAGATCTGGGTTGCGCCATAGAAGATGCAAGCGTGGCGACGCCAAAGAACCACGCCACCATTTCAGCCGTAGCGAAGGTTCTGCTTCGTGCAGACGAAGACGGACTGACTGTTACGGGGTGCGACGGTAGTGGGTTTTTCTCAATTGCCACCTGTCAGGCAGAGGTACAAGAACAAGGGGAGGTGCTTGTCGATCCTTTTCTTAAGCACGTTGTGAGTAAGCGGAGCGGAAATGTCAAGCTAAGAACTAAGAAGGGCTCCCTTCTGGTGGATGGAAGGAAATTGAAGGGGAATATGTCCACTGCCGACCCGCAAAACTTCCCGATCCCGCGATTAGAGGTAGGCGAGGATGCGGAAAGCGTCCTTGTTCCCAAAGACATATCACAGGGCGTGTCATTGGCCCTGGACGACAGCGGGCCAGTCCACTGGTTCAGAAGTATCCACTTTGTGGATGGGCATATTGCTGCCCTTCCGCGAGGCGCCGGCAGGTTAACAATAGCTAGAGTTCTGCCGTTCAAAGGGCAGTACATAATCAGGGATAAGCATCTTACTCTCGCCCGACGGGTTGTTGATTGGGCGGTGCCAATAACACTCCTCTCGACGACAGCAGTGATGGATGGCGACGATAGAAAAATTGTTATCCCGTTGGAAGCTGGCGCGAGTGTGCCAGCTGAGATCCTTGAGGAATGGCTGTCTATTCCGACGGTTATAAACTGGCGACCAAGGGTGGAATACGATTTGATGACAGAACTGGATCTGTGCATCCGCCTCTCCGGGGATGGGCACAGAACTGGATTCTCAGCCAAGGACAACGTACTAACGCTATCCTCAGATGGCGTGGCCGCTGGTTCACATACAGCCGAGATTGACATTATATCAGACGGCGATTTTAGCTTTACCGCCAATGCTGAATTTTGGCGAGATGCAGTAAAGCACGTCGCAGAGAGAATTAAAGTCGAGATGTATGAGCACGGAGGCGTGCTTCATGCTAGGATTCACAATGGGGATACTTTCCACTTTGTGTCCCCACAAGGAAAGATGGGAGGTAAATAAATGGGCTACGCAAAGTTGATTGCCGACGCGAGGGACGAGTACATCAGGGTAAAGCTCGACCTGCGGGGGGCAGAGGAAGAGTTTGAGGACTTGAACTATCTCCTCAAGGCAGAGACAGATTACAAAGCCCTCGGATCGAACAATGAGATCCGAGAGGCAAAATTCCAGAATGCGCTCAGGCAGAACGAGGAATGGCTAAGCCTGCGCCGGCTTGTCAATGGATACAGAGACAAGCTAGAGATCTTGAAGGCGGAGATGGAAAAGAACCATGATGCTTTCACTGAGTACAGGCATGAAATTTACGCCCGCACGGCTGAGGAGCTTCACCGACGGTCAGAGCACAGCGCCCGTGCGTTCACGGGCGCACAAGAGATAGCGGCACGGGAGGCTGGCAATGATTTATTCTGAAAAGGTTTGTAGTGAAAGCCTTGAAATGGCAATCAAGGAATACATCGACAAGCATGACCTCGAAAGTATTGGCTCGTCAATAACACAAAGCTATTCCAAGTGGGCCGCCACGTGGGCGGGACTGGACGCCAGCGGCAAAATGCTGAGCGGGATGGGGCTGTGTGACACAAAAAAGGAGAATGTTTCACCTTGGCTTGGTGGCCTAGCCGCTCTATTTAAGGCAGTAAAAGATGCAAGAAGTAGAGGGGGGGTATAATGACGCACAGAATATCAGCAACTACAGCTCCAATTTCAGCAAGCATGTTTCATTCAATCAGTGAGGTTCGTGTCAGCGTCTCGAACGACATTGAAAAGGGGGACATCTATTACGTCTCCGGCTATGGCGATGCAAAGCGATACGCTCTGGCTAAGCCGGCATTGATGCGACTGATGCTTGCTGCTGGCATTGAAGAAATTTCCTCAAAGACGTCGCTGCTGGAGTCAAGGCTCTGGCATGGGGAATGGGATGGGAAGTTCACACAAGTTGATGGAACCTGTGTGAATCTAAGCGGGGAAAAAGAAATAGATCTCCGTGTTGGCGGCACGCGATGGACGGAGAGATACGGTGTGGCAATGGACAACCTCTTGAAAAAGAGCGCCTTGAAAGATGGAACATTCCAGAGAGTTGGCCGAGGTGTAAAGTGTGACGGGGAATGGCTGAAGTCAGAACACCTTGACTTGTATAGAGTGGAGCTTCCGGAGGCAGTGGAGGCTAAGTTCGACCGGTTGGCGAGAATGGCGGCCACAAGGTTTGTAGATCAAGCCTCTAAATTTGGCAGGGAGAAGGCGCAGACTGGCGCAATCCTCCGAGCCCTCCGCGCATTCTTTCACATAAGAACGTATACCATGAAGGAGTTAGAAGAAGACTTTATCGTCATGCGGTCTAGAATTGACCGCAAAGCAATGCGAGAATACCTGGGCGAGGACCAGACCAAAAAGATCGAGGCGGCCATGGCGATCAAGGCCCTCGGATTGACTGGCAAAGAGGTTGCCGGCTTGCTGTCTTCGCCATCTGGCGAAGACGAGATGGCAGACATTGGGCGCAAGATTCTCGACCCGTCCTCTGTCACCCCGGACGAGGCGATGAACGAGTTATTTGACACGAACGAAGACCCGTTCACGGTCAGCGATGTTAATGACGTGGTAGATGCCAGTGTGGTAGATGCCAGTGTGGCGGACAATGGCTTTAGCGAGCTTGCCTCCCTGGAAAGAAAAATTGAGATCATTAAGTACGCCAAGGAACTGGGGTACGCCGACGCGGAGGGCTTTACCAAGTGGTTGTTCAAAGACGACGCGATCAAGTTTGGCAATATCGCTGACGGAGAAGCCGCCTTGATTGCGTACTTCCTCGACCACGTTAAGGAATGGAAAGCTGACACTCCAAGGTCAGAGGTGAACAAGTCCAGGGAGCACTTGAGAGATGTAGTGATCAAGTGCCGCAGTGAGAAGAGGTTGCCCGCGAGATCTGATGAGTGCATACAATTGGAGATGAGCCTGTGAATGACCTTATGATACCAAGTATTCCATCAGTGATCAAGAGCGAGGAGGAGGGCCAGTCCCTCCTCCTTGATTTGGAGAGGCACGCCGTGTCTCATATAAGAGTGAGTTCTGAGGCGTTGACCAGGAGTATTCTGTGCCTGGACGCAATCAGAGAGCATTCTCTATACAGTTACAACGGGTACGATGACTGGGGCTCGTACCTCAGGGACTTCCTCGACCAATATGGACTGTCTCGCTCCTGGGCATATGAATATCTCAAGGTCGCCCGCCTGGCGATGGGCGGAATGGGATTGTCCCCTCAAGAGTTGCTCAACTATGGGATAGACGCGATTAAGCCTGTGACGAATCTTGTCCAGGATTATAACCGTGTCACTGGAGAGATTAGACAGTTGGTGCCCGGTGTTGAGGAAAAGCTAAATGGCGGGGACGAGCCGGGAGAGAAGCTGGCAAGCTTTGTAAGGAAGCGGATTGCCAGCGATGAGTCATCCGCAACGGTAAAAAACTTGCTAAAGGCGGAGTTGCCAACCGAGGCTGAATACGGATTTGGATGGGTGTACAACAGCGAGGGACACAAAGTCAACATTCGCTGGTGGGTGATTTATCCAAACGGAAAATCGGAGGAAGGGTACAGCATCAGGGAAATGCCAGAGCACGTAGCGCTACGGCTATCTCGGCAAGGAAGGATAATAATGTGATGGGTGAAATAAAAGTTGTTACACTGCGAGAAAAAAAGAGAAGGTGTGGCTATAGAAGATCCGGAAAGGACGGCGTCGGGATCTACATGATGGGGCCAGAATGCGGACTGAGTTATTGCGAGAGGCTTCCGTTCCCGTTGGCTGCGTGCCCATGCTGCGGACACGGGATAAAGTTCTCTAGAGGATGGACATGGATCGACCCGTCCGAAATGTTTCATCCGGATAATGAGCCAGCCTGTGACCCTGGGTATCCGGGGCACAACCATCAGGGCTGTCCGATGTGTAACCCCAGAGAGGTGGCAGGGGACAAGGCCGGCTTGCTATGGGTTGGTCAGAACAATTATACCACAAGTAATTTTGTAGCCGAGGCCCTGGAGATGGGCATATCAAAAAGAATGGCTAGTGTACCTCGCGGCTTTGAGGTTGGAAAACACTATGTGTACCTGGCCCACCTCCAGGCGGTCAGAAGGGAGGTGGCTGAGAACGCCTTCGTGCAAGAACAGGGAGTGTTCACGGTCTTTAAGCCAACTCACTTTGACCTGGTAATTGACGATGCAGAAAATATTCCAGGGAGAGCAAGGGCCTTGAAAAAGGCACTGGGAGACAATGCAAGAATCGTAAAGGTCGTGAGAGATGAGTAAAAAAAGAAAAACAAAAGTGATGACGGAGGGATGGATGTGGTGCGACACATCCAAAGACGACATAGAAGTAAAAGTTAAGAGGGCGATTGATAAGTACGTTAAACTTATTCACAGGTACAAAAAGCCGCCCACGCACTGCTACGTGCATCCCAGTGCGTGCGAGGAAGATTTTACCATTGATGTTGCCAATGGCAGGGTAAAAGTAGTGAGGGATACTCATACATTACTCAACCATTTTTTCGTTGGACATCTAGAATGAATAAATACCTCTCTATTGTGGAGGCCGCTGATAAAAGCGGCTTCCACCTCGTTGCGTGGCGCGATGAAGAAAAGGGGTTGCTCGTCGCCACGTATAATACAAAAGCGACCGCCGATGGTGCAAGACGAGACTTGTGGGCAGTCATTGAGCGGATAGCCCGTCAGCAGGAGGTGATGTTTTGAAGCCGCTAATGAGGCCAGCGTTCAAGTACTACGGGGGAAAGTTCGTGCTCGCTCCCTGGATAATAAGCTTTTTCCCACCGCACCGCATGTATGTTGAGCCATGCTGCGGTGCGGCCTCTGTACTCCTGACCAAGGAGCCGTCAGAGGTGGAGACGATAAACGATCTAAACAGCGACATTGTGAATTTTTTCAAGGTGCTTCGGGACAACACCGAAGCACTAGAGAGAGCGTTACAGCTCACGCCTTGGAGTAGGGAGGAGTACTACTCTCATTACGAGAGAACGGAAGACCCAGTGGAGAATGCCCGTAGATTTTGGACGGGATGCGCTATGTCAATATCAAACTTGCCATATACCAGCAGTGGTATAAACTTCACCGGAAAAACGATTCCGTACAAGGCAGCGTGTAGAGTATACAGTGATATGTCGTACCTGTACGCTGTGGCGCGAAGATTCAAACAGGTGCAAATAGAGAATGATGACGCCATTAGCGTCATCAAGAGATACGATGCCCCGCACACATTGATCTACTTCGACCCGCCATATGTCCATGAAAAGAGATCGAGTAGCAGGTACAGTGTGGACGCCGACACGGAATTTCACAAGAGCGCCGCCGTCGCTTTGAGGGATTGCGAGAGTCATGTAATTGTCAGTGGGTACGAATGCTCATTGTACAATGAGTTGTACGCCGGCTGGCACGTGGAGAAAAGGGAGACATTCGCCAACAAAGGATCGAGAAAGACAGAGGTGTTATGGATCTCTCCCCGTGCGTGGCAGGCAATTAAATCTAGACAAAAGAATATGTTTTAAAAGAAGGAGGCACCATGAAGGGAGTATTGTTCAATAATTCTCTTGTATACCATCTTACGCACGCTGAAAATCACAACAGTGCCCCGCATTTGAGAAAGACGCTTTGCGGGGCACCGTTTAGCTGGCAAGATTCATCCATTGGTCCGGCGGAAGATTACGAAACCAGGGGTCTCCGGTTGTGCAAGGAGTGCCTGTACCTGTCAGATAACACGGGAGAGGGCGAATGGCACAATTTGGCGTGCGACGAGTGCGGGTCGTGTGCTACCTACATTGTTAACGACGTCCTAGGCCCTGAGTACCTGTGCGAAGATTGTGCCAAAAATCGCGGCGTCCCCTATTTGTCCACGCATATGCGCCTGGTAGGGCGCATCTTGTGGGCAATATTGCCAGGCGGCAAGGCGGTTTTCACAATCGCCCGCTAGGGCATATCTGCAATAGCCATCATATATCGACTTAGGGTCTTGTCGTCCCTCCCGTTTATCAACTGACAGACACCTGAGTCATAATCAATCTCCGTTCCTATAAGAAAGAATGTGGTGGCCCTGTCTCTAAAGTCATCTCCTCCTTGCAAGATCGCTTCACGGGACTTGAAATTCCGATCTGTTACCATCACGCCAGGCAGGATCTCGTCAAAAGGGACGCGCTTGCCCGTGTTGCTAAGAATGGAGCCCTTGACCTCCCAACTAGATGAGGTCGTGGGCTTCTTGTTTTCTGACAGATTCAAGGCCACTGCGAAGTTCGCCAGGCCACTACTCATTTCCCCGTCAAGTCCCATCACGTCCCTTCTGAAATAACCATTCATATCGTCTATGGTATCCTGATCAGTGGTATCGGCTGTGCGATATTCCTCTCCGTCAATCCCCTTGTACGTGGCATACAGTTTTTGATGAGAGTTTTGTGCGTCGCCAGTCACGTTTGTTTTTGCCTCGTCGTGTGGCAAGTAATAACCAACGGTCTCCAGGTCTTGCTCTTTTAGAAAGACCCTCCTCCTATCATTCAGCTCCATTCCCCAACACACAGGCTTGCCGTTACTATTCCCTCTGTTGGCGCACCATTCCAGAATCTCCCTTGGTGTTTGGTCAGAGAGGAAATATGCTGGATGTAAGGTGCGGTTTGTTGATTCTATCTTAGTCTTATCGTTAGAAATTCCGTGCCCTGCGTCATAAAGATAGTCCACAATGTCCTTTAACACCACCGCCATATCAACAGGGTACGTGTCCTTGGCTGATATTGAGACAGCCGTGATCTTGGCATATGCAGCATCATCCGCAGCCGTGCTCTCTCCCGCGTCTGTGATGGTAAGGCGGATTGACACAGTGGTTGCGTCACCAGAGATAACGGCCCTGGAACTGCCGGATTGCTCGCCGGTTGTCGTGGTTGTCAACAAAGTATTGTCATTGCTCAGGATCTCGAATTTGAATGGGTACCCGCTAGGGAATACAGTCGCCCAAGAGAACTCGACCCATTTTACATTTTGCCCACTAGGCATAGAGTACACCGCCTCGCTATATTCATCGGCGGTGAAGTCGATCCGCTCCCTTGGGCGCACCTCTATCTCTGAACCAAGGCGGATGTCGAACTTGCTTGGCTGAAACAATCCACTTGGCTCCTCATCCACGATCCACGCCCCGCTTTCCGTTCTTGAATCAGTATATATTCTGTTAAGTCGGTCGTTTTCAAACACCACCTTCCACCCCGTACAGCCAACAGAGATTTTGCTGGCGTCACCTCTCTCTTCTTGAATCTTTGTGATGACGCCGTGAAACAGGATCTTCGTCAGTCCTTTTCTTAATGTAACTTCCATTCCGTACCCAATATCCGGGTAGTCTTTTCCCGCGTCACGAAGCACGGTGAAGGACAAATAGCCAAAGCCGCTGCCGGACGGAGAGTACACCGCTCCCCATTTCATAGCGGTCGCCTTTGGCCGATATACTCTCTCGCCAGTCTTGATCTCGATATGCGGCTTGACAGGCTTGCGCTTCCTGTAAGTAGAGAAGGCCAGTGTTGTTGTCGAGGTAGAAGTGGAGGTCGCAGTCGTCGTGGTGGAGGTGGAGGTGGAGGTAGATGTGCTTGTACTTGTTAAGGTTGTCGAGGTAGAGGTCGAGGTACTTGTACTTGTCGATGTTGTAGAGGTACTGGTACTAGTCGATGTTGTACTAGTCGATGTACTTGTTAAGGTTGTCGAGGTAGAGGTACTGGTACTGGTTGAGGTCGTACTGGTACTGGTACTGGTGGTCGAGGTGGAAGTAGTGGTGCTTGTCGTGGTCGAGGTGGAAGTAGTTGTCGCGCTGCAAGCAATGTACATGCAGGTATATACACACTCGCTTGCCTCGTAACTCTCTGTGATCTTTGACGGGAACGGATATGACACACTAACATAATCAGTATACCTTGCTTCGTCGGCCACGTATGGCGCTGTGTCATCAACAGTGACAGTAAGTCCCGTGCCTTGCAGGTAGAAAATTGCGATCCAGTAATAGCTGCCTGCGGAAACGGCAGGATTAACCGTCAAGTTAACACTAAAGTGACCGGTCGAGGTAACAGTCGCCTCGCCGTTAGCTAGTCTGCTGTCTGGCAGGCCACTATTATCTGTGTACAAAGCTGCGTGAACGTTCGCGTCCATTGTAACAGAATTGGCGTAGAACCTTACGCTAGTCACGTGTCCGCTGGCAAGGGCACGGACACGTTGCAAGATGAGCATATCACCAATGTTATCGCTCGATCCATGATCTCCAACAACCGCGTCACACGACCACGTGTCGCAAGCAAGCGTCGTAGTCGTACCCGTTGAAGTAGAGGAGGTGGTTGAGGTTGTCGATGTACTTGTGGAAGTTGTACTTGTCGAGGTCGAGGTCGTGCTGGTACTGGTGCTAGTACTGGTGCTTGTTGAAGTGGTCGATGTCGATGTCGATGTCGATGTCGAGGTTGTGCTTGAAGTACTTGTTGACGTAGTACTTGTCGATGTCGATGTCGAGGTTGTGGAGGTCGAGGTGGACGTCGTACTTGTAGTACTTGTGCTTGTCGAGGTAGTGCCAGAGAGTCTAGTTACCTCAGCGTAAAGCGCATAGACCTTTATTTCCTCTGGTGGATCAGGATCGTTGACGTATGAAATTCTCACCACAAGATCGTTCATTTGTGCTTGCGAGAGATTTCTATTCTCGAATTTTACCGACGGCCATGACGGGGTAGAAATTGGAGTTATCTGTTTTGTAGCACCATATTGGGCTGTCTCGTCGCTATTCCAGAGACTTACATCGACATACGCTGAGCTTCCTACGTTCTCAACCTCGCAATATAACCACACCGCTATATCTTCAGCATTGCCGCCCGCGATGTCAACGTTGGTCATAGTGAAACTGTCTATTATAGGCGATTCGCTGCTTGTGTAGATATAGCTCGTTTTGTCAGGCACATCGCTGGCTTGCCTGTCTTTTGCAACTCTATCCCAGTGCCCTGAGCCGGAGCCGCCGGCTGACCAGTTGGACGTTCTGTCTCCATTGGGCTGCATAAAGTACGGACCGAGCTTCGTCCCGATTTCACTCGACGAGTCTGTGGCTATAAGCTCGTCAAGATAAAATGTACCTGATGTGCCGGATTCAATACCTGCTGTGGCTCCAATACGGATCGAGTCTGGTACGCTCAGGCCAGTAACATCAAGGGAGCCTACGCTGGTTTTCTGCTCACCGTCTATCCTTAAAGTGAAAGTTGCGCTATGAGTTTCGCCGGCAATGTCAGTAAGCGCATTAACTTCTATGCAGTGCTCGTCATCATCTATTGTGTAATTGCCAGACGAAGACCAATCTCCATTTTTGTCCCTTGCTTGGGCGCGAATATGGTAAGCGCTACTAGAATACTCTATGTCCACAAAGGAGAGTACACCAACTACACTATCTACCATCTCAACAAGCCTGAACTCGTCGCCGCCGTCCATCGTCAGGCCGTTTGGATCAACATAGAATCTGAAGCTGTAAGTATGGTCCGATAAGACACCGAGATCAATCTCGCCATACGCTGGTGATGTTGAATCAATAGTTACTGCCAAACCGCAGTTTGTGTCAGCGAGCCCTGCGGCTTGTGTTATTGCGAGATCGCTGCTGTTTACAAGCCTGTCATACTCGTTGAAGGCGCAGCTTTCGTGGTCAACGTCAACATCTGTCCAAAGAGTTGTTGTAGTTGATGTTGACGTTGATGTGGTTGTGGTACTTGTACTAGTGGAGGTTGTCGAGGTTGACGTTGATGTGGTGGTTGTAGTGGTGGTTGATGTAGTAGTCGAGGTTGAGGTGGAGGCGCTGGTAACAGGGCCTATCTCGGTATCGTCATCACGCAAAACAATCTCGTCGAGATACAGGGTTCCAGACGTGCCGGATTCAAGGCCATTTGTAGCACCAACTCTTGCACCGTCTGGTTCGCCAAGGCTGTGCAAATCAAGATCCTCGATGGTGTCTTCCTGGACACCGTCGATCCACAGCGTGAGAATACCGTCCTCTGAACTGCTAGTTGCAGCATACTCGACACATACCTCGATGTAGTGCTCTGCGTCAGTGATTGTTGTTGAGCTACTTGTTGAATACCAACTACCGCCGTCATCTCTTATCTGGGCGCGAATATGGTAAGCGCTGCTGGAGTATTCCATATCTACGAATTGGCGAATTTGGCCGCCATCGTTTACCTCAAAGAGGCGAAACTCGTCGCCGCCGTCCATCGTCAGGCCGTTTGGATCAACATAGAATCTATAGCGATAGCCGCCATTAGATAGCTCTGCAAAGCCTATCGCTCCCCATCTGCTTGTCGTGGAGTCTATGGTTACAGCAAGCCCATAGCTCGTATTCCCAAGTGCTGCTGCCTCTGTCGCTGCGAGATCGTCACCGGTTTGCAACGAATCATATTCGTTTAAGTTTCCTGCATCATGCGTAATGTTAAAGACTTCGGCCATAATTCACCACCTAGAGAGAATCTGTGTAGACCTCATCTGTCTTTCTGGCGGACCCACCTTGCACAGTGAATCCCTTTTCCCACAAATCACCCATTCTGTTCCACGCTGGCTTCTCCGCTATCGGAGCCATGCCATCATGCCCCTTTTCATCCTTTGATTTCCCCCAATAATGCCACAACCAGCTCTCATGAGTTCCTACCGCCAGCCCGCCGGCCCTGAATATCCTGGCGTTCAGATCGTAATCCTCAGATCCTCCGGGGTAGAACCGCTCGTCGAACAAGTGCCCCCTATCACCAATGACGCCAATGTCGCTGAGCCTACTCATATCAAACGTCGTACACCACATACAGATTCCGTGCACGAGGCCGCGCAATGGGGTCTCCTTCTTCAGCGTATCCCAGTCGCATTTCTCTGGAGAATCGGCACCAGCGATGTACCTATCAACCTTGTCTCCGAAGCTCCATCCTGGCAGCTTGGGGCAAGAGGGGTTAACCGCGACCATTTTCTCATCACGGTTAAATATTTTCATTACACCTTCCCACCACCGAGGATCAAACCAGATCACGTCGTCATTTGACACGGTAACGTATCTGGTGTCAGCAAGGCGTATCCCTCTATTGGATGCGCCGGCAAATCCTAGATTCCTGTGTACTCGAAGGTGGGCGTGCGCCAAGCCGGCGTTAACCAGGTCGTCAAGTCCAGTTCTGGACTGATCGATGACGATAACCCTGTGCAGCTCTCTGTCATTGTGTTGCCAAAATGACCCAAGAGCATGTTTAATCAAGTCTGTGCGGACAACCGGAAAAACAATGGTATTCAAGATGCCTCCTCCAGAATTTTGTCAAATGCGTTCATCATTTTTGATAAGGGGTAGGCCCCCTCGATATACCCTCTGTATCTTTCAGGCTTGTACTCCTCACTGAATATTTCTCTCACTTGTCCGATTGTGGACCACCTGTACTCCTCCGGCCACAGAGTGCTAGCGCCGTAGAAATTATGGATGGCGGGCTTGATCCCCTTAGCCATCGCCTCGGCGGCTGCATAGCTAAAAGCTTCCTTCATCGACGGAATGAGGGCGTACGCCTTATCCTCCAGCCACTCATTCATATCATCGACCTGAGCGACATGTGTCCAGTTGTCGTGCCGGCTCAGGTAGTCGTCGATATAGTGTTTGAACCACCCTTTCTCTATGCCGGACATCCCCCATTTCCCACAAATATGGAAATGATAATCTGGCATATCGGCAATAAGCTGTAACAGCAAGGCTATGCCCTTCCCGTGCCACAACCTCATCACTACAGCGACATTATTGTTTCTCACGGGGTTTCTTCGCATAGTAAATCTATTCGTATCGACCCCGCACGGTATGAGATGAACAGGGCAATGCACCTTGTGGCGCATGTTCTTCTCTTCGAGCATGTAATCCTTGATGTGCTTCGCAATGAATATAATATGGTTTACCCTTGACCAATTAACAGCATTGAAATGACAGGCCCACACATCAATATCAATAGCCCTGGCAATAACAAACTTGCCTTCGGTTAACTCAGGGGCTTTTTTTGTGGCGGCTACAAGATTGCCATCCACGCAGTCGAACCAGAGCACGTCGGCCCACTCCATATGCGGTCGCCGGCAAGTGCCAAAGAGTTTTACGTGATGGCCCTGCGACTGCCAATGCCTCATCATATCTCTTGTGAATTTTCCCTGGTTCGTATCTGTTATAGCTATTCTCATTTCAGCTTAACCATGATCTTACTCGTTTCCAGAACTATAGCTTTTAAACTTGAGATTATCCCGCTCACTTGATCGTCAAGCTCCCCTGGGTATCCATCAACATTCTTAAAGATGTCTCTGCCTTCCAGCACGGTTACAAGGTCTATTGCATTAGATCTCACCACATCTAGCATTGCAATGTTAAGTCTCGCGGTCCTTATCCATCCGCGAAGTAATTTGTCCATCATATCACTATCACTCACAATATTCCTCCGTAGAATTTATAGTATATGTCTCCGGCAACGTCGTCGAAGGCAAGTTTCTGCTTCCTCCCCCAGTATGGCGGTGTCCTCAATCCTACATCTGCATTAACAAGGGTGCGTCTGTGCTTTTCCCACACGCGAGCACTGACTTTTACATCGAGCATGTAGCACAATCGGCAAAACTCATCGTAATTACTATTCAGATCCTCAAGGCGAAAAGTCTCTATGTTGGATAAACGCCTATATGTATCGGCCCAATACCAGCAGCATTTCTCGAATGGGGTCATACCGTGCCCAAGTATCTCAGGATAGCCTGGCTTTTGATACACCCCACGCGCCATCATAGATCTTACAACACATCGTCCGTCCCTGACGATGGCGGCCACAGGGACATTAAAGACAAGTCTGTATTCATTAGCGCAATAGCGCATGTATGAGTTTACCTCTGCGAATCCCTTGCTGCTAGCTCTGTTCCAAATGGTTGTCATTCCAATTTTGCGCGCCATAAGGTACTCGTCAGCACGCATTTTGCCGTAATATATCTTGGCATAGGCAGCCCTGTCAGCCTGCGCCAGCGGCTCGTGATGCACAGAAACACTTGGATCTTGGTTCAGCAACCTAGATAACCACTTTGTTCCTGAACGTCCGTGCCCTGTAACCAAAAATGACATGTCCATTATCACATCTCCTCGAATGTCATCGGGTCGAATTTTGCTCTGAAATTCTCAGAATCCCACACTTCGACCGGCGGCCAAACATCCCTGTGGCCGTGAGGTACGTTCTTGTACCCCCAATTGCTATCTCCGAACAAATGCCAGCAGCGAATATCTTTTGCGTAACCAACCGAGAAATTCAATTTCTTCAGCCGGGAGCAAATCCACCTCTCTTCGTGATTCCTCTCTGGCCTGGTGGTCTTCTCCCACCCACCAGCCCTACGGACAGCGTCGGCGCGCATAATCCTCAAAGATGCGCCGACGTGCGGTCTGTCAACAATTGGTTTATCAACATCGAACATATCACCAGGTTCCCCAACAAGCACTTGTGGCCTCGCTGATATAGCAGCGTATTGAGGATAATTCTCAATCAAGTCCCATAGCTGGCCTAGCCAATCAACCGGTCGCAAATCAGGGCAAAGTATGTCGTTGTCACAGCAGACAAAGTAATCTGACTTGACATGCAGCAAAGCAAGGTTCCAGGCGTAGTGTATGCCCTTGTTCTCTCTGAGCAAGATTTTCTTATCAATGATCCCTGTGTCTGCTATCCACTCAGCCGTTCCGTCCGTCGAGCCGTTGTCTACAACGATAATACGGTGCGGCGTTCTTGTCCTGAGAGCAATCTTTTCTATGCACTCGGTTGAAAAGTTAAGTCTATTGAATGTAACAATGCAAATATCTATCATCCTGTCCTCGTGTGTTGAATATACAGCGCCGGCTCGATAGGGATTGATTGAAACTTTCTTGTGATGCGGTAGAATGCGAGATAGTCATCACCCCAAGGATTCCCCAAAGTAGTCCCTGGGAACGGGTACAGGTGATGCACATCTGTTGCCATCTCATGAAATTTGTACGGGCTCCTGACTTGTGGCAACCACTCTATTTCATCGAGCACGCTTCGATGGAACACAAAGTGTCCCGTTCCTATTTTCCCGCTTTTGAACTCCACGTGCTTATCACCGAGCCACTTCGGCCTGAACGTCGGCCTGATACTTGTTCTAGTGTACACAGGGCCGTTGTCGGATCGTTTTCGGTGATGGATAACTGCCCCGAAGTTAAAGCACCTTGCTTCAGGGTGTTGTAAGATAGCGCCGTTGACTGCCTCTAGATAATGCGACGCAAACTCATCGTCGCTGTCCAGTCGGCAAAGCCACTCTCCACTGGTCGCCTCAATACCTTTTGTCCACGCCACGACGCGCTCGCTGCGATCGTCAAGGCGAATACCGGTGAACCACGGCCCGTAATTCTGAAAGACAACCGGCCCTATCGGTAATCTTGATTCATCATCAACCACGACGCATTCAAAATCCTGGAATGTTTGGGAGTCCACGCTCTTTAGTGCCCTGCACAGCTCACCCAGTCTGTTTCTCACAGGTATGATTATTGAGAACTTTGTCATGATCCCCTCCAGATGAGCGGCTCCAAGTAATCTCTCAACACAGCTTTCGGGTTGCGCGTCTTTCTTAAAAGCCTGAATTGTCGAAGCGTCATTGATTCTTCGAGATAACTCACTGCTCGCAGCGCTACCCTGTTCATGTAGTCTTGTCGATTTTCGTATTTTGTTTCCGTTCTACCATTCGCTCCTGATAGAGCGTCTATGTCCGATGAAAACTTTTCATACAAAGCGTCGCGTCCATATATCGACCGCATAGGAGGAAAATCAAAGTTCAACACCAATAAGTTCTTGCACAAGGCCGCTTCTTGCGCGACTAAAGAATAAGTCTCTGAGCGACTAGGGAGGATCAATAGATCCCCTACCGTCATAAAATCCTTGACCATTTGTCTGGGGGACGAATACTTTGTCTCTTTGCGCCATTCTGAAACGAACACGACCTCGCGACCAACCGCCAAGCCAAGCTCGGCGCACTTGCTTTCAAGACTTCTTCGATAGCTTACTTTGTCTCCGCCTGTTGAATGAAAGTCAAATATGATATACCGCACCGACTTACCGGTATTCTTTATGCCAGCAAAAATCTCTATACCAATTTCAACTTGCTTTCCCCTGTCCAGTCTAGCGGGGTAGCACCCTATGACATCAGCCTCCAGCAAATTAATTTCTCTTGCCAGTTGCTTTGATAACTCGTGCTGCATTAGAAACTCTACCGGGTCTGTAGAATGAGGTACAAAGACAACATCGCTTTCTGGAACATTGTAGTTTGCCGCCACCCTTGACTGATCGTATTCATTGGGAAACACAATCTTTGAGTTCGGAAACACTCCCTTGAAATATTGAGAGTGTTGCCTGGCAAAGCACGGAGTAGCGGAATGAATCCAGTGCAGCCATCTCAAATTGGGGTTTTCCGCCGCCACCTTTCTGGCGGCGGCGTGGTGTCCGACCATACTGGGCTGGTATATCATATCGTGGGTTATAACAACGCCACTTTTTAGTATGTCGCTCATCGCGGCGCGCATCCGTTCCACGTCCTTTTCTACGGGCGGCTTGAACGAATTACTCCTAGGTATACCGGGAATTTTTTGCATTTTAAATTCATGCCACGGGGTTCCGCTTTTGGGGAATGCCTCGTCCACAATGAGAATGGGATTGTACTCTCGAAGCATTGATAATTGCTCCGACACGACGCCGCATAACGAGTACGCCTCGTCTAGAGAATAAAAGTCAGTCAGTATGTATATCTCCATCTTGGGCTCCTTTTCCGATGGCTTGACTCACTACATCAAAGTTAAGTCCTTGCTTTTTCATGATACTGTCCTGGGCAAGAAGGAATCCAATTCCCTCCATCGTGCTATTTAATTTTGATATTGCACTTGACACCTCTTTCCATTGTAATGCGTTTCTGTCCGCCTGGCTCCTGGCAACGCTGGCGAAGTCCTGCATCACTTCTATGGCCTTCGACGCAAGGACCTCCGTGCTTCGTGTTTGGTCATATAGCATTTTGTCTTTTGTCCGCCTCTCAGCGGTCTCGTCTTCGGCTTTGGCGAACAGCTTCCTAACTAGCTCCTTGCTGTAATCCCCGTTTTGCAGAGCCTTCTCGCGCAATGCGTTTTCAAACCTATCTTCTGACTCTTTGGCCTTAATGCTAATGCCAAACCACCTCTCTATCGCAAACCCAACTCTTTCCCTCTGTGAGTAAATAATAAATATGGATGTTGCAATGATCCATCCGTATTTATCAGCAAGCTCCATTATGATTTCCATAAATCATCCTTGACTGATTATTTCTGTTAAACCGGACGGGTAAATAGCAACAAGCTGTAACTTGCTGCCAGTGGTAATAACCTGTAACCTGACAGAGCCGCCAGACGGATCTGTCGCCTGGCTCTGCGACTCGAATTGAAGCCATCCCTCCAGGTGAACCTGGCCTTCTACGCGCCCGCCTTTGCGAGACAGCATTTGTTCTATACGCTTGCGAAGGCGCTGCATCTCGGCTTCAAGCTCTGAGATCCTACGTTGGTTGTCTTCTGGTTTTCCCATTTTAAGCCTCGTGGAATGGATAGATTGTGCGGAATAATGCGTATGCTGATAACTGAATCTCATCAGTCGGAACATGAAGATCTGAGTTGCCAATCACTTCGATGGAATCAAATGCCTCGTCATTCGTCCTTGCGGTATGATAAACCCTATTATACAGCCCCACCCTTGTTCCAACCAAGTGCGTTAGATTAGTTGCGTTAAAAATCCTATTAGCCTCTTCCCACAAACTTGTTTCTTCAGCACTTGCAAAGCACTGAATGTTTGTTCCGGACGTCTTTACACCCATCCACAAATCACCTGAAATGTCCCTTGTTCTATCCAGTGTAGCCCTTACATCAGGTACTCCAAGAGCATATGCCGTCAGGGCATATTGCCCGTGGTTCCCCGAACCAGCAAATTGATCCGTTGAGAACAAATAGTAATCGGCTTCATCCTGTGTCGCAACAAACCGCGACCTGAAAACAATACCCACCTTTGACCGTGACACTCCAAGGCCGCTCACCTTGACCTTTACTTGCACATCCGTTCCTAGAGACTGGTTTATCAAGGCAACACCATCATTTTTTACTTCAGCCCTGAACCTCTTCGCTACGGCGCCCTGGTCCAGGACGGCCCACATCGCGTCAAAGTATCTCCACGCACCACCTGTGCCATTTGGCTTTGTGGCAGCATTTGGGTCGGTAGACACAATTCGTATGTCGTCTATTGTTGCTGAGATCCCGTCGCCAACAACCTCAACCTTCGTTATACCTCCTAGACTCGGAGAGCCAACTGCGGACATATCGCTTATTTTGACATATCTATATCTTGAATCATCGTCGCCATCATTCCAAGAGTGCTCATAATAATTAGCGTCAGATGAGTACAGCCGTATTGTCCCTGCTCCAAAGTATGATGTGTAGAATCTTAGAAAATCACCCGTTGAGAATCTGGACAGGTCCAAAGCGGAGGCGAATGTTAACGACGACGTCGCTGTGCCTATCTCAAGATTGTGGTCCCCCTCCATGACCTGATACCCTGAACCAAAAGACACATCACCTGTCCACGCCTCGTCGCTCTCGCACGCCGCTATCCCTTCCCAATAATCCCCGTGCCCTGTGAAGTCGTCGTAGAAATACGTGTACGACCTCTGCCAGACTACGTCAATACGATTGTCAGAATCAGGTTCAAGGGTCAAAAAATCACCATACGCATTGCCGATATATGCCAACTTGTCGTCTGCGTGGGTGTTGATATGCGCTATCTCTTCGTTAAAGTTCTCAAGGAAAAACTCATGCGTTGTCTCTGCCCCGTCCGTCCCTGGAACACTAACTTGAATAGCAGCCTCGTCGGTAAACAACAGCTTCATGCAATCCAAATCCAGAGTTCCAGAACCAGCCTTTCTCTCCACGCAAATGTCAATGTACAGATCAAGGTCTTCTTGACTAGATATTTCCGTTTCAGGGAGATCGATCTCGCCTAGTATAAGGGGCTCCCAAGCATTCTCCTGGGTAAGTTGTTTCGCCTCGCCAGTTAATGGATAGTTGGCAATCGGCCACCGGTAGTATACATAAAAATCACCAGCCTGAGCCTCATTGCTTCTTGCGATAACCATAACTGCGGCGCGACCTTTGTGGTCTTGCCAATTAGATATGGTGTATCGACGAGCATACATCACATTGTTAAGTATTGGCGTGCAACGGTAATAAGATCCGCCACACCTGCCGGCGTCAACCTCAGTGCCCCACACAGCACTGGGCGATTGCGCTGCGGATGTGAGGTACGTTGCAGTAAAATTTGCCAGCCCGCTTGTTCTTTTTGCCAACCACAGCTTGCCAATATCAGAGGTCAGAGGCTGCGCCACAATGCGCGTCAGGGCGGGCATATCACCATCGATTGTCGCGTTTGTTATCGTCACGTAATCACCTGTCCCGTCATTGATGTTGTCCAGTGTTGTCGCTGACAAGACCTGAATGGGAGAGGTGGGATCTGACGTAGCAATCGGCTTAGTCATCAGAGAGATACTGAACGACCTGGTTGGAATGCCATCAATATAGCTTGTGGATGAGAACGAAGCCTTTGGGCGGCACCAATACTCCCCCGGCGCTGGTTTTGGCGGACTTGATTGAATGTAGTGATAGTACGTGTCCCGAACACCAGCCGCCAGGCCGTCAGGCTTATATCTGATGTAGCCGTCTGAATTGTACACCGCTCGCATCAAGGCGCTGCTTTTAGCGAGAAGATCCTGGTGTCGCAATTCAGCAGTTGCGCCAAGACCGATGACGCGACCGGTAAACGTAACAGGAACGAGGGGATAGCGAAGCCTCTTGGCTTCCCCGCCCTCTCGATATTGATACTGAGCGTATTCAACCTGAACACGCTGTTCCTCGTTAAACGTCAAGGACGCCAGAGAGTACTCGTAGTTATTCAGAGATGTGCTCTCCGGCCCCTCCGGCGTGATTGCGTAGAAAGTTATATTCGCGTAATCGTCCGGTTGAAGCTCAAACGTTGTAGCCATTAACGCCCTCTCCTCATTGTATCTGCGTCATCAATATACGAACGAAACGTTTCCATTAACCCTGCCGCGTCTTGCTGCTGTGTTACATTTGGGAATGCGCCAGAAAACGCACCGTTATTGAAATTCATCGTTCTTCCGTAAGTGTTCGTGATGGACGAACCTGCAATCTGCGCTCTCATGCTCTCTAACTGAGCAGAGAACTGGCCGGTTAAGTCAACATCACCCATGCCGTCCATGATATTCTGCAAGATAGCGGCACCGGACTTGCCAAGACCGTACAGGGGTGAAGACTTATCGTGTGGCTCAGAGAAAGGAAGCATAGCCTTGACCTCTTCCCATTTGCCAGAGAGGTTGGACTTGAATCCTTCCCAAGCATCGGTAACACCCTTCCATATGTTGTCTACAATCGCGGTTCCAACGTCAACTAGACCACCGACCCACTCAGTCAATGTGTCCGTGACGCCTGTCACAGTATCGACAATGGAAGTCACTGTCGTGACCGCCTTTGTAATCAACTCGTCCCAAAACAGAACCCATGCTTCAGTGACAGTCTCCTTTGTATCGTTCCACCATATTACGAGATCGACGAAAAATTGCGAGATAGCATCCGTTAATCCGGGGAACGTCTCATCCAGGAACCCTGTGATCAGGTCCGCTATTGCAGTAAACATATTCACGAAGTAGTCTTTAAGAGCCGTCAAGACTTCTTCTGCTTTTTCCCTTGCTCCGTCCATGTCTCCCTGGAACAGGAGAATTATCATCTGAATACCGCTCTGAAATACTGTCCAGATGTTGGCAATTGCGGCAATCACATTGTCAAAAGCTTTGGCGACACCCATCAAAATGCCGCTTATGACTTTCCATATGACCATAAAGACGGTGTTTACAGCCTTGAATACTACATCAAGTATAGCCTTGAAGTCAATTCCTCTGCCCGTAGCGTCGCCAAACGCTTTCTTAATCTCCTCAAACATTTCCTTCATTTTGTCGAAAGACGGCTTAACGTTCTCCCAAGACTCGTTAATCTGATCCTTAAAATCTTCCCACCACTGCACGAAATTGGCTTCAATAAAATCCTCGACTGCCTGCTTGTTGTCTTTCCACCACTGTTCAAGATCTATGCCGGTGATGTCCTTGATCCAGCCGGAAATGGATATTAGCTTATCCCTCCAGGGGAGCTCAAACCACTCTTTCACCGAGGCGATGGCGTCATCAACTTTGGCCTTCATATCAGACCACTCTTTTGATACTCCGCCCAGCACCTCTTTTTCACCAACCAGGTCATCAAAGAGGCTCTTCTTTTCCTCCTCCCCCTTCTCCTCGAAGTCAAGCTCGTATTCCGTCTCTGGTACAAGCCCGTCAGCGGCCGCTTTAGCAGCGCTCTCCAGGGCCTTTGCCATGCGCTCTAAGAGTTTGAGCTGCTTGACTTGCAGATCCATCGTGTCTTGCTGGGCGGCCATGTATTCTTTTTGCCAACTCACAGCGTCCTTTGTCGCGTCTACCTCTTCCTCAGCAGCCGCTAACCTGTCCTTTACCTCTTTCGTCACAAAGCCTGTGGCCTCGGCCTCGGCATATTCGCCTTGTGCCTCACTTAGGTTTTTCATCGCCCTCTGGTGAGCACCCAGGCGACGAATATACTCTACAATGTCCTTGCCGCCGACCCCAAGCTTCTCGGAGATGGAATCCATGATTCCCTCGTTCAGCTCTCCCGTCTTGCGAAGATCTGCAAGAAGAGCTGCCACGTTCTCGCGCACAGCCTTGACGCGAGGCACAATTTCTTTTTCTCCAATTGTGCCGGCGGCAAAGGCGTCCTGTAGAGATTTTTGAATGGGAGCCATAATATCGCGTAGCATGCCAAAGTCTGCCGTTCCAAATGCTCGCAAATAGGTGTCCATAACACCCTGTCCCCATTCCGCAATGTGCGAAAGAGGGCCTTCCTTTGGCGGCGAGCCAGGCTTGATGAATCGGCCAATGAGACTGCCGATATAACTCATAACCTTTGCAACAACTGAGCTTGCCGCCCTTTGCATGTTGTTTGCAAAGCCTACGATTAGATTCCATCCCCAGGTAGCAGCTTTGGCAACAAAGTTCTCAAAAAAGAAGCCTACCTGTGTTAAGACGTCAGAGACAACTCTTTCCAGGGTGCGAAACGCTGCGTCAGCGTCGCCCTGGAGAAGCTGCGTGATAATAGTGACAGCGCCGTGAACTACCCTCATGAATCCATTCACGAGGTCGCGTATGTTGCTAAATACGCTCCCGAACTTGGACTTTGTTCCGTCCAGGGCTCCGGCTATGAACCCCACGACAACCTTGAGACCATCCGTGATCTCGCGCACGATAATCTTGAACCTATCGCCTATCTGACCAATCCAATAACGAATATCGGCAATAATAGGACCAAGCCCTAGCTTGACGACATTAACCAACTCCATTACGGAATCTTTTATGCCGCCAAAGTTCTGATCCCAGAGCGTTTTAAACCCCTTGACAACAGCGACGATTGCCCCTATCGCCAGGGCGATTGCTAATATTTGCGGCGACGCCGTTAGCATCTTTGTGCCCATCTTTACGAAAAGCGTCATCAATGACTTCAGTGCGGGCACCAGCTTCAGTGCGGCTCCGGTGCTGATACCGACAACGGCAGTCCACTTTATGAAATTAGCGATGCTGTCATGAACCTCCGGGGCGAGGTTAGTAAACGCTTTGAGCACCTTGTTCATCGCCGTGATAATCAAGGCCAGCGTGGGCTCGAATCGCCGGCCAAGTGTCAGAATAGACTCCTCGAACAGACGCTTCATAGACGACAATTGCTTGCCGGCTGTTTTCATCGACTCGTTGTAAACACCCTGCACTGTGGCCGTCTCTGCAATAATGCCATTGATAAGCGCTTGCTGTTTCTCCATTGTTGTTAGTTGGTTTGCACCCTTGCCAATCTCCTTGCCATACTCTCGCATCATAACTGATGCGTTTTTGGCAACACCAATGGCGTCAAGTAGCGCGGAGTTTCCAGTCTGAATAAACTGAATAAATCGACCAAAAACCTCAGAAGAACTCATGTTGGCAACAGTCACGCCCAAGTTCTTTGCCGCGTCAGCGAGCTCGCTGACGCGGCCAATGGGCAACTTGGCGCGCAAGAATTGCGAGAGAGCGTTTGTTGCCTCTCGCGTTGTAATACCAGTGGCGACAATCTCGTCACGCAAACCCATTACATGATCCGAGAACTTGTCTATGTTCACGCCGGCTTCCTTACCTAGGTTCTTTGCTATCTGCCTGAGCGTGATCTCAAGTGTTTTCACCTCAGCGCCGGCCATCCCCATCTTGACCATAGCGCCCATTGCCATCATTCCAAAACCCATAAAGGAACTGGAGATGACGCCCATAGCCGCTTTGACTTTTTGCGCGCCGGTGCCGGAGATAGACATCATAGCGGTGAAAGAGCGGACAAACTGGTCAGCCATCTGTGAAACACCGACCAGTACAGCGGAGAAGGCGGGGTTCATTTGCCCCAGTGTCCCGCCAAGCATACCCGCCATGCCAACAAGGGACCCGAATGACACTGACAGGTTAGTCGCGGCGGATGAGGTTTTTGTGACATTCGAGCCAACTCTTTGCAGCCCAGTGTTCATCATGCCTTGCGGCTGAACGTACTGCATCAGCATCCTGTTGGCGTCCGCAGCCTGACTCGTAGACTGCGAGTAGTTTTTCACCTTACTCGATGTCGTATCAACGACCTTATTCAGACCCTTGAATCCGCGAGCCCCTTTTTCTCCAGCATCCTTCAATATGTTGCCTGTCTTTTTGCCTTCTACTCCAAGTCTCTTAGCTTTGCTTTCTGCCAGGGCGAATTGATCCCTCACCTGTTCAAAAGTCTTTGCCAACTCAGGAGGTATCTGAACCCCCATCTTTTGAACAGCCCTAAACTCGGCCTCAATTGCCCTTGCGTGTCGCCGGCTTCTCTCTGCGAGCCTGTCAGACCATTTCCCAGTTGATTGCAAGGTCGTGCTGGTCTCTGCAACTGAATGGGCAAATGTGTTCATCTTCTGCGTGATGCGTGAAATTTGCTTGTCCTGCGCGCCAAGCAGACCAATTTGCGTTCTTACCCGCTTGATAGCCTCATCTACATTCCTTATTCCATCTACACTTGGCCTGATCGCCTCTGGAATTTTGCCAAAGACGGCTATCACGTCCTTGAGATCCGCAGCTTCCCCAAGCTCTTCTATGTCTCTCAGTGCGCCGCTAATAGCCTGCCTTTCAACCTGTCGCGTCATTCTCCAGCCAGCGGCTTGCCGGTTAAAGGTCTGTGTCAGTTGGATATTGACCCTTACGAGGCGATTAAGGTCCTGCCCAAGCTGATTCGCACTACCAGACATACGACCAAATGCACCAGAAAAGATATTCGCAAAACTTGAAACCTTGTCAAAGACAGAGGCCACGCCCTTTAGTCTGTCGATCTGCCCGATAGTGTCACTTGCAGCGGAGGCCATGACCTTGATTGCCCCGGCTGCGTTACCGCCCTCGGTCTTGATCTCCTCCATCCCAACCCTGAATATTGACAGAAAATCAATAATGCCGCGCTTAGGGCGCTCCATCATTAGATCTGCGGCGTCAGCGAACGTCTCTACCTCAGTGCTGAAATTTTTCGTCCCAAGAACAACGTCGGCGACGCTCTTGCTAACCTTTCTCAAACTGGCAACAAGTGTGCCGCTCAACACTTTTCGACTCTTTGCATCCAACCGATCAAAGGTGCCACCAATACGGCTAAACCCTTCATCTATGTTTTGTGCAGAGCCAATTGCTTCTTGCTCAACATAGTTTAGGGTGTTAACAGTCTTGTCAGCACCTTCAACATCACCCTTAATTGAATAACGAAAAACCTCATTCGATTCAGCCATTGAGATCCCTTTTTCTTATCTCGCCCTCGCAGAGACGCGCCCAGGATCTTACATCCCGTTGAGAGCGAGATAAGAAAGAGGAAGAGCTAGCCGCTCTTCCTGATATAGAAACCTTTGTTTTTGTGCGCCTCTTTCAGCGACGCCGAACCAATAAATCCGCTACCCTTCGAGGGCGCAATCTCTTTGCCAGTTTCATCGACATAGAACACCTTGCCTCCATCCTCGACGCGATATACTGGCGTCATTCCTTTTTGCTTAGCAAGCGTCCATATGTCACCCTTTATCGGAGCAGCTTTTAACTTCTCCGCAGCAAATTTCATAATCTTGCGCTCAAGGTGATTAACGCTACTTGATGTCGTGCCAGCTTTATCATCAGACAACCACGTAAACTTCTTTGGGTCCTGGCCCGCCATCCACCAATCCCTGTAGTTCGACAGCTCTTCCAAATCAAGGGCTGTTACCAGGTATGGCAACCAACGTGACCAAGGAAGCTCGTTCTCTATGTAAGCCGCTGACATGTTGAAGTGCTTACATACAAGGGCTATGCTTCGCTCTGTCCCTAGTCCTCCGCCTCGGACTCCCCCTCCTCGGCGGCTAGAGATTTTTTTAGAGCTTCTACAACCTCTTCGCCAAACGAGGTCTCTGCATGAAACTTGATAGCCTTCCACAAAGACAGAAAGATCTCTCTTGGCGTCCCGTTATCTTGCAACCATTGCGTTTCCTGTTGCAGGAGAAACGGAATGATCTCGATGCGTATTTCATCGAACCGCGTACCTAGCGTGTCGGAAACAAACTTGACCGCCTTGATAACATCACCAAAAGAAGCGGTAAGATCTTGTTCCTCGGTGAACAGTTCAGCAAGTGGGAAACCTGCATTGTTGGCTGCCCACAAAAGCTCGCTACCAATAGAGATGACCTTTGGCATGAGCTTGATGGACTTGAGTCCCCTCAGAGGAATGATCTCCCACCTGCGGCCACCAACTTCCACTTCACATTTCTTGGGCATAATTATCTCCTAATAGATGTAATAAGACCCAAGCCGATTCCCACGAGACCTCGCCAGCACCGGCCTAGCCTGGAACTCAAGAGAAATAGTGTTGTTCTCTTTAGCGTTCATGCTCCACTCTAAGCCGCTAGAGATAAAGCAGTCATAAAGCGTCACGACGCCGCCAGAGATACCAGAACTTGCGTCCTGTGACGAAGGCGCGTTGCACGAATCGTTGACCCACTCGATGGAGAGGGGGCGGTTCTTCATCTGGCAACCGCCACCAAACGTGATCAACCTCTCAAGGCCAAGCGAGTAATAACTACCCGTTCCAACAGCCAGTTCAAACAAGCGTGGATCAAGCTGCTGTATCTCGACGCTGCACATAGTCTCTTCACCCTGGACTTCCCAAATGCTGTCGTCGCCCACGTTGAAGCCCTCGACAGCAGCAAAGTCCGGCTTGTGAGACCAGGAGAGATCCGCGACCTGACCAACGTCGAAACTTGTTCCGGCCTGCAATCCAATGGAAGCCTCATAAGTGCTATAGGCCCACGAGGTAACGTCTAACGAGCCGTACAAGCTCGTTGTTCCAATCCGCATTTGAGACTCCGGCTTCACAAAGAAACCAGCCGTTACCGTAGGCGCGGAAACCGTGTAATAAGTCCCTGCCATGCTAAACCTCCTGTCCAGAAATGGACTGGGATAAAGGCTTACGTCATGGGCGTGAAGCCATCTAATCCCGTGTTGTATTTCCTACAAAATACTATCTTTCCCGGCCCAGCCTTGCTAAAAGCCGGCCTTTATGAGAATTTTGACGAGCGTGCCTGCGCGCTTCTGGGAAATGGACCATCCCTTTTTCCCCGATTTTGAGAAGCCTAGCTTTTTCATATCGACATTAGTTGGACCGATTTCTACCGGATCGCTCTTGCCGTTTTCTACCATAATCTCCAAAAACTTACGGAGATTTGTTGCCCACTTTTTAGCCCCATCGTCTGCAAAGCAATATTCTTCCAGCGTGCCGGCCTTGGCGTTTGAGACAATCGCACCTGATACCCATCCTACCCCGTAGCCGACGGCAGCGCTACCAGCAGCTTTAACCACGCCAGTTGCAAAGCTCTCGCCAGACAAAGGCTTCCACGCGCTAATTCCATAAAGTAATCCGATTGCAGCGCCGGCGCGCGCGGTCCTTTTTGCAGCCTTTACGCTGCGCTGAAAATCAGGATCTTTATCCAGTTTGGCGGAATACTCGTCGTCAATTTTATCCTGTTCAGACCTATTATCTGAAGACTTTGAGCTAGAAGACGAACTGCCTCCTTTGCTCGTCGCAAACCGCCCGGATGAAGATTCGTGGTCCGGGTTGAACAGCGTGACTGCATTGCTGTAATCACCGCTATTCAATGCTTCTCCAAGGGCGATAAACTTCTCTTGCTCTTCTGCGGCCAGGCTCCGCCCCCACATCATAGAGTACTCTTTTATCGCAGCGCTAGGCAGCATAATTTACTCCTAATAAAGCAACGAGCTATCAGAACAATGATCTTGCAAACTGAAAGAAATTCTACTAAAAAGCATTGCGTACTCCACGTCCTCTATGTCAGAAAAGGTAAAATTCTGATTCTCCACACTGACAGGCCGGTCGTACTCGCCGTTGCCAACCGCCAGCCTGAACCTTGGATTAGCCGAAGAGGCCGGCATCCACTTCACCGTTTCCCTAATCAGCTTAACCACTCTGTCTCTTAACTTTCTGAAGTCTGCGTGCGCTGTTTCGTACGGGTTCGTGTCACTTGACGGCTGAATGTTCGCCACGTCGCCAAGCTGAATGACCATCTCATATACAGCCCATGGAACACCGGCTACCGAGTTTGCACCCTGCATCGAGAACTCCTTGCAGCTTGTGCATTCCACACTCACCGCGTAGTACTCAACAGGGGCAGCAAGGTTTGTAGTTGATAGATGCTTTATTGTTCTGGCGACACCATTGTGCGTAATGCCCGTGACAAGTGACGCTCTGGCGCTATCCAGGACTGTGTAAACCGCCTGTACGGCTGCGCGCTCATTCACAACGAATCACCGAAGCGGCGCAGCCAGCCAAAGGCAGCCTTCTCGATCTCGTTGTAAATAATTGCTTCTGCTTCATCCTTGACATCTGACCAAGCGGCCTGAACAAAGTCCATTCCTTCGTGGCGATCCGCTAGCGTGCCCTCCGTGCCAGGATGACCAACCATACTCCACCTGACTTCTGGCCGTATCTCTTTTTTCCACCAGAATGCAAGCGGGTGTCCGTAAACCGTCTTTGCCGTGCCGCTCGGAGGAATATCGTGCTTCCTTGTGCCGAGTTTGGGATTCACTATTCCGCCAATACTCCACACAAGGTACTTTGTGTGTTCAGAAACGTTTCTCAGGGATATTGATACGTCACCTATGCTCTTGTAAATGACTATCGGCCCCTCTCCCCACCCACGTCTTATTTCAACGTGCCCCTGACGCTCGCTAGATGTAGTTGATTGATCCCAACTGTCAGCCTCGGCCACCGGCTGCTTATCAACAACGGCTGCGAAGAAGATTTTGTTCACCTTCTTGGCTGCGCCTTCAGCCAGTTGCCCGCGATCTTTGCCCGCATCTCGCGCTGCGTGTTTAAGTTTTCCAAACAGATTCCTTATTACTGGCACGCTAGTTTGCACTCCTGAGCCTGTACAAATAATCCCAGTCGATGTTAAACTCTGTTATGTCCTGGAAAACACCTTGCATCTCCTCGGTATACTCCTTGAGTAGCATATACCGGGTCGGATCGTAATAGTCCTCCAGGAAGTCCATCCTTGGTCCATACGACTCCGCAATCCATTTCTCAGCCTTCGAGGCAGAGTAGTACTGCGACCTGAAACGATACCCGTCCTCTTTTATGTGCGCCTGCATCGCCTCGAACGCCTTTCCATATACACTTCCCTGACTACCTTTGTTTCCAGGAGACATAGCGGGTGCAGGCTTCAAGATGTGTCCGCCAGCCATCGCGGCAGCACCGATTGCACTCATGTAAGAGAGTAGCGTCGTTTGCGGCGTAGGCCACGTCTCGCCTGAGATCTCAGCGAACGGCATCTTGTAACCAACGGCGTGAAATTCCATCTCAATCACGCCGTCGGCCCATACGATCAACTGCGTTATAACGGTGCTTGACGGGACAGTCAGTGCGGACGGAGACTGCCCGTAGAACCTGTTTTGTAGCAGATATGAAACCTGCGACGGTGTCGAATACGGCCTTGTAGGCGCTGTCATCTAGTTGAAAACATCAAAGACGCCAATTTCCCGAACTGACTTCAGAATCGGGAAACCCTTGATCCCGACACCAACCTCCCATTTCCAGGGGGGCTTTTTCAGCTTCTCGGCCCAAGTGTACTTGCCAGGCTTGTAACTATCGTCCGCGCCACTCGTTGGGGCAGTGGCAAAGTACGCGATGTCACGACCAAGTGCGCCTTTCGGGATAACCAGCATCTTTCCTTCCTTTAGAAAGTGTACAAGGTTCTCCGTCTGACCAGAAGCGCTCTTGGTGGGAGTAGCATACGTCCACCTAGCATCGTATGTCTGGATGTTGAAGCCGGTTTTGAGCTTGATGTAGTCCTTTAGCTCGTGAACGGGAATATACTTGATTCCGGAATCAGTTCCCTTGAACCAGTTAATCACGTTCGGGCGGGTCGCCATATAGCTCAACACCGACCGGGACATAATTATCTTTGCTCCGTCCATACTCAGGCCGGAGGTCTTTGTGAATAACCCGTCCAAAACCTCAAGGTCAAGCATCGGATCGGCGTTGGCGTGCTTCCAGTTGTACCCTCCACCAGATCTGCCATCCCATCCGGCCAGCGTGGAGATATTCTGGGTGTACGCAGAGCGAAACCCAAGCGAGAGCGTAAATGACACGTCGCCCCAATAAGCCGGCGTATTGGCAATCGCGTTACCGTCGTCGTCCTTTGGCGGCCAGGTAATGCTACCCTGCAATGACTGCATAATGAGGTATTCGATAACGGCCTCTACCTCATCGTCAGCGCTGGCAATCTTATTGGCTAATTGCTTCATCGCCTTTTGCTTCGCTGAATTTACGATGTTGCTGCGGAGCGACGGCTCACCAGGGTCCCTCAACACCATGACTGACTGATCGTCCATAACCCTCGCGGCCATGATATTGATCACATCAGCCATTACTTGCTTGAAGTCTGGGTCATCACCAGGAATCGGAACACCGGTGTGAGAATACACGCCGGCAAGATGGTTCTGGTGCTTGATAATATCCCAGGTCAATTCGTAGTCCGGGACATCTTTCATTGGTAGAATACTAAGCCCGATGTAACTCTGCTTGATAGCCTCTTTGGTGGGCCGTTCTTTGATCGCTTTGTCCATAAACGTGGTTGTAAGCGGATTAGGATAAGTTGCCATCTCTCAATTGCCTCCTTAGACCCACTCAATATCGTCAAGGGCCGTTTTTACCGCAGCGGGCACAGTGCCAAGCGCTCCACCGTAAACGAAGCAGTAATCCTCCCTGACGGCAGCGTGCCAAACCGGCGCGACGATTTTGTCGCCGTAGGTCATATCCCAAAAATCAACAAGGACGCCTACAGCCGTATTGGAGCCGGTTCCGTAGCTGGCAGCGGCATTGTATGGAACGTACTTGTTCGTCGAGCTGTCCTTGGCAAGGATCATGCCAGGGTACAAGTACTTATTCTGATAAGTGTCAGCGGCGATGTACGAGCTATCGAACACCCGTGACTTGTGGACGCTAAAATGATTGTCCCGGAGGACATCGTACACCTGACGGTGCGTGCGCTCTGTTCGGAAAGGCATGTTGTCCTCCTTATGCTTCCCACATCTGCTTCACAGCGTCGGCCATGGATTCCTCATCAATGTCATCAGAGAGAAAACGCTTTTTGTCCGGGTCGCTGACCCCGGCGCTCATCGGAACCGCGCCAGGTAGTATTTCCAGCAAGCGTGCAATTGCGCGACGATAATAGGAGCGTACTTGCCCAGTATCCATCCTGTCTTCCAGCTCTATTGCTGTGTCGTCCTCGCCAATAGACTCCTCAAGAAAAACATCGCGAGCCCAGTCAAGAATGGTCTTGCTGTGCCCCCTGTTTTTCTCGTCTCGATACGCCTCAGCTTTAAGCAAGATGCTATCGACGCTCTGGCGATAATTCTGCTTCTCCAGCACGACAAGCCGCTCCTCCAGCTTGCTGCGCTTTTCCTCCTCCAGCCTCAAAGCCTCTTGAAGATCGCGCTGAGACTTGTTAGCCTCATCCAACTGAGCTTCAAGACTGATGACGTTCTCGTTAGGCATAATAGCCTCCTCTGTAAACGGTGCTAACTCATCTGTTGACAAAGCTGCCCGAAGAGGGTGTTCCCAATTCGTGTGGAACTCCAGAGAGGCGTAACGGTATCGCTTCTCGTCAACAATCTTTGCTCCGGCGGCGGTTGCTTCGGCTACGGCAAAGAATTGCGTTTTTCCGTCGGCGCGGACCTCGGAATCAAACCTCTCCGTCCACCCGACTGCCCCAATCTCTGGCAGATGCTTAGCGTCAATTGATATGTCGTGACCGACGAGCCTGTCCTTGAAGTTGGCTACCATTCTATCAATGGTTTCTTTGCTGAAATTCAACACGCCTGTTGGGTGAGACCACTTCCCCAGAATGAGCAACGGGACCTTTAACAGCTTCTTGCCACCCTCCTGAATCCAGGAAATAGGATCTAGCCCCTTGATATGCGGCCTGTTTGTCAGAGCCATTCCGGTGATAGTGGGGTTGTTCCACTCCAGCTCTTCTTTCTTTGAAGTGGACGGCGGGGTTTCCTTCTTCGGCTCATCTTTCTTTTGCGAAGACTGGCAAATGGCGGTTGCCTGAGACTTTGCGTCCTGTGGCTTCCCTTCCTCGTCCTTCTTTGGAGTTGGCCTGCTGGACGGGTCCTTGTCCCATTTTGTCAAAAGTGATTCCACGCAACTATCTAACGCTGCTGGCATAAGAACCTCCAAAAAAAACAGGGCCGCGCAAGTTTCACGCGGCCCTGTTGACTCAACGGTCTGATGGGCTCAATTACGTAATTATCTGTTATTATATCACGTTTGCTCTACATTGTCAAGTCGTTCCTTTATCATCACTCCTAGAACAACGCGAACAACCTTGCCACAAGAGGGGCATTTGATATTCACTACGCCGTATGCTATGCTAACCCAAAACAAGGCCCTGCCACAATTGCAGCGCACCCAGTCGCCTTGATAATCAACTGCTATGGTGTAGTCGTAGTTATTGCCTTTCGAGTTTTCCATAGGCGGTCCTTATAAGCCCCAGGAACTTTTCACACGTTGGCTCCCAAGGGAGATCGTCACGCACCATCTTTGACTTGTATTCCGCCTCGAATCGACAGAATTTGCGAACGTCGATAACCTTCTGCGCCATCTCTTCAGGATCAATAAGCTGCAACCTTGCGCCAGTATGCCATGTTGTCCAGTGCTTTGGACTTACGGTGTAGCAATATTTTGAATGAACCTCGCTCCTGACATGCCCGTCGTCAACGGTTATTGCTGGTGTGCCGCAAGCCACAGATTCAAGAGTGGGCAATCCCCATCCCTCTACGGATGACGTATCAACGTACAGGTCGGCAATCTGGTACCTTGTTATCAAGTCCAGTGCCTCGAATATTGCACCCCTCATGCTTGGAAGGGGAGGCTTTGTCATTTTCCACACCGGTATATCTTCATGGAATTTGTATGGCGGGCCTGCCCACTTTGCATGATCTCTCGGAAACAGAATATGCTTCTTTAAATCGCTGCCGTCAATCGCAGAGTACAGGTCCCTGATATAGTCCAAAACCCATCCTTGCAGGACGTGATTGTCAAATGCCTTGGTGTGCATATACAGATAGATGTCGTCATGCCCCATCTTAAGAATGTGCCTCATCATTTCTATGAGATAGGGCTGTTGCTTTACCCTCTTGTTTGTGCCCACGTTAATGATCACAAACTTATCGCCCCACCCAACTAAATTTCTAATCTGATTCCTGTCTCTATCATTCAGCGGTTCAAACGGGGCATGATCTATACCGTGATACGCAAAATCAACATCTGTGCCAGTCAGCAGCTTGATGTGCTCCGCTGCTGACTTGCAATAGGTCACGGGATATTCAATATTTGACACAAGCTGACCAACAGGCCTTGGGGCGGGCAATCCCTCAATGGGAAAATAAGCGACGTTCGGCCCTGACCAGCCGGTGATTTTCGCAGTGGATATTTGAGAGTTCATACCTCCCGGATCGTAAAGCCAAAACATTACGTCTGGCCTAGCCCAGTTGAAAAAGTGGGGCATTGTTTTGTTTCCGCAGCCCTCCGGATCTGACAATGGCGATGGCATAAAATGGAATGGCATCTCCTCATCTGGCCTAGCGTGCATAGAATCCATCATGCCGAAGACGCAAAGCTCAATATCATTTTGCTTCCCCAGAAGGTTGTAAATCTGGCTCGCAACAGTCCCAAAGCCGGTTGTCAGTCTTGGGGAATCCGTCCAGGCTCCAACACGAATCTTTGGCGCTTTCACCTCTGTTACTTCCACTCTCTCGACATTCAAAGCCAGGGCGTTTACCCTCCTGATAAGTTGCTCAAATTCCCAGGCATAATCCCCCTCGTTGTACAGAGAAAGAGCCACTGGCTCGCCACAACCAAACACTCCGTACCCCTCTTGCGCAACCTTGACGGTCAGCTTCTTTAGAGAATCTGCGTCGCTCCACCTGAAGCACTTGTCCACCGTTTCCTTGTGCCCGCCCCAGTCAAACACAATCGGCAGACACTTTGCAGACCACGATTCAATTGGTGTCAACCCAAAATGCTCTGCGTTTTGCGGGTTCTCAGAACCGTGAATGCCATTTGCGGACCAGAGAATCTTTGACCTGCGATACATTTTAACCAGGTCGTCATCGCTGACATTCTCATGAATGAAAATATCGTCGTTCTTGCTTGCAAATTCCCGCAGTTGTTCCTCGTATGACGTGTAGACGCCGCCAGTGGTAGCCATAACTAGATGAAATTCCCAGCCAGGGAGATCAATTTCCTTGAATCTCTCCATCAGCCACATAGGCGCTTTGTGCGGATCTCCTCGGCTGACACAGAGGATAAGGTCATCTTTCTCTGCATCGTCCACGCCTATCATGTCCACTGCGGGATATATGTGACTTGCTTTGTAACGCCACCTGTTCTCTATCCATTGAGCGGTATACTTGCTGTTGCCCACTATCGCTCTTATTCTGCTGTCAAAATTACTTTGCAACACCGCCTTTGGTTCGGGAAAGAAGACGTACAAAATGTAGTGCTTCGCTTTCACGGGCACAAATGGCTCATGCCCCATGACAATGCACACATCGTATTCATCCAGTGGATCGCGCTCCTCGTAGGAGACGCCGAAGACTTCTTCGCACTCTTCGGGCTGCATATACTGGGACGTAAAGACGGGATCTACTCTGAGCCCAGACTTGGATTGCAACAAGCTAACTGTTTGATAAAACTGTCTCTGGGCACCGCCGACTCCAAATGAATGCTGGCACCACACTGCGACAGTGGGGTTGAAATTTATACCCTCTATCAGCGGAAGCCTGTTTCTCCATTTTATACAGTCGGTAAACTGCTTCTTTCCAACGTCCTTGTCGGCCCTAATACCACCGCTGGTCTTTAGATGTTGCCCAGTGACGTCAGGTAGCACAAAAAGATCGAACCCGTCTATACACAGACGAAAGGTACCATCTGTTTCCTCGCCGTGAGCCACCCCCTTGCTGTATACCTCCGGCCAGCCGCCCGCATGACGCATTGCGCCGGCTCGATACATGCACGGCCCATAAAGGTGGTTTACAGCCTGTGGCTCGTTGGACGGATGGTACATCCTCTGCTGCCAATTAGAGTTGACAGCCCCGACGTCGCCGCTTGTCTCTTGCTTAGTTTCAGGGCTAAAGCTCATCTCTGCGCGGTCATGCCACTCTTTGTCCTTCCACTCCATCTCAAACCACAAACCGGAGACAGCGCCGACATTGGGGTGCTTGTCCATAAAAGCAACCATCCTTGCCAGTGCTGTACGATCAAGTAGAATGTCGTCGTCGAGGCGAAGAATGTACTCGTAATCCAGAAGCTCACGATCATAAAGCGGCATGTTGTGATTGTGCGCTTGACTGATGCGTGAGCCATCCCGGACAGAGATGTCATGGTGCCTCGCCATCTCTGAAATGATAAACTCCGTTGTCTTTGTATCACCGACGGGATGGTAGCCATCATTCAGAATTAGCACATCGAAGCCCTGACACGACTGATTGTACAGGGCCGCAAGGCAACGACCCAGTGTTGAATCCCTGCCCTTTGTTGGTATCTCAATCAGGATAGTCAAGGTAATCTCTCCAATCTCTCTCGAAATCTGCAAAACAGAAATTCTCTTCTGCCCATTCTCGTGGGGCAAAGGTGTATTCATCCCAATGCCTGATATGCCTCCCAAAGTTCGCTGGAGATAAATCGTCTGTGATAATACCACATCTCTCATCCATCTCACAAGCGAGACCCGTTTGATATGTCAGCAACGGTGTTCCGCTAGCAAGTGCTTCGAGGAGCAAATAGGAATTTCCCTCGTGCCTTGTAGGAGCAATAAGAGCCTTGGCTTGGGACAGTCTCATAGACTTTTTCTTTGGTATGCCACTGCGCTCATTCATGGCTTCGATGCTGAACCCCTCTCCGACCTCGGCTGCAATATGATGCAAGAGATCCGCGCCCTTGCGCGCTGATGTTGCAGCGTGCATCCACACATCTCTCTTCTTTTGATACGGCATGAACTTGTCTAGCGGTACGCCGTGACGAATAACAGTTGACCCTGGTACGCCGGCTTTGAGCAACTCTAAATGAGACTCGGACGATACACTTACTACCTCTGAGTTTTTAAACATGTATAGCTGAGCCTCAACCTCTTCCATATCGACCACTCCGCCCCAAGGATAAATCTGGGACTGAATAAACCGGCCATACAAGCTGCCGTGACAAACGGATATTAATCGCGCTACCTTCCCCTCTAGGCCGAGCCCCCAGTACCCATCGACTATGACAATTGTTTCTTCGTCAATCCCGCCAACTTCCAAGAGGTAAGTGTTTAGCATCGAGGCCCTCTCGAAGTCTGGTATGTCCGGGGTCGCGAGCCAATCATTGAAATCGAGCCAGGAGAACAATTCCATTTCAGGAATCACCTCCTTCAGGTAGCTTGAAAACGCCTCGACTCCACCAAGGTGCAAACCGTCTTTGTCATGCTTCTTTCGTTTACTGACGTGGACTATTTTCATTTTTCATATCTCCCACAAACCATAAGACATCGCAATCAAATTTCCAACTCTTTGAGGTATAATTCACAATAGGAGAAAACCATTTCAAAAGCACACTTGATACCCAGTCTGCATCAATGGTGTGCGGGTGCAGGTGGTCTGGCTTCTTGCCAACATCGCACTGAAAAAACAATTTACTTACTGGCCTTGCAATCCTCTTCAGCTCACCCAGAACAAACGCTGGATCTTGGCAGTGGTCCAATGTATTCATGCAAAACACAGCATCAGCAAAGCCGCTTAATAACTCGACGGTTCCGCTCGCCGTCGAGTACTCGCACTTGCTGACGAATGGTTGGTATTTGTCTATCTTGGAATAAGGTACAGCAAGGGGATCTACGGCAACCGCTCGCCCGAACCTTACGTTGTGATTGCAGAAATACGGGACAGGGCCACTCCCGACATCAACAACAGTATCAAACCTCCTCATGTGACTGATGAACCTTCTGTCGTAATGATACCACGGCCCCTAGGATCGCAATGCGTGTTCTTCCAGTAACCAAGTTCCTTGCTTTGAATTAGACTAAATCTGTCCTCGTTTATCCTATCCAAAGTATCCTAACCCCCTTAGCCTTGATTCCGCCTCCGGCTCCATACTCTCCGCCCAGTAATCAATGCCATGTCTGGAACAGTGGCCGGCCAACATCTCCTCGGCGCTGCGCTTTTCCCCTTCTGTGAATTGGCCTATATAATACCTTCCATTCACCTTTCCGCCCTGCGATTCGATAATGAACTGTTTCTGGTCGGGGAGGACAATGCCCCTATGTCGAATGTTTGGCGGGGTATCGCCAGCCTGAAACACCGGCCTGCCAAACGCCGGAATGGCATTCGCGCCGCAAATTCTATATCTAAGCGCCTGGTAAATATACATATTGTCCGTCACCTGGTCTATTACACATTTCTTGGGAAACATATCGCCCGCCCCCCTCTTCACCAGCAAAGGGACGTGTGTGAGAAACGGATCGAGGCCAAATCCGTGCTGGATAATCTTTCTCCCTGTCACGCTCTCCTGCCCCAGTCCCTCGCCATGGTCCGCCGTGATAATGATGTCTGTGTTTTCTTGGTCAACAGAATCGAGCAGCTTTTTGATATAGGTATCCACTGCGCGGCAAGCGTTATCATAGCTGCCGCGTTCGTATTCACGGTGACAGGAATCGTCGTGAACAATGAGGAACCATGGAAGATTGAAACTCTTGACAAGCCGCACAGATTCGTCAAAGATTTTGCTTCCGGCCCACCCGCGACAATCAAGGTACACATTCTGCCCCCGCCTATACCACCTCGCAAGGTTAGATACCAGGCCGGTGAAGTATCCATACCCACGAGCGACCTCCGAGATCATTTTAATGTCATTGGGAATAGTGTAATCTCGGTGTTCGTACATCATTGAGTACAATCCAATTACATCAGGATGAACGCCGCTTAGCATCATTGTGATAGATGGGTCGGTGCAATGGCTAACAACCCGGTGATTGCTAAACCACACATTCTCCATTCCCCATCGCCGTGTAAACGGCATGAGATCCTCATTGACTTTGTCGAAACGCAAGCAATCAATGATCACCAGTAAGATATTTCTTTTCATTCTGTCCTCCTGACTAATAAAACGGAACCGACAAGATCAATGTCCCACTCAGCGGCCAGAACCTTGACGTTGTCCATCTTCTCGAAAAGCAACTTAAGCCCCTCCGGCGTAAACCTCCAATAATCACCAGGGGACGGATGGTAAGGCCGCCTGAATGGCGCTGCTATAAATATATGCCCTCCCTTCTTTGAAACACGAACCATGTTTTTGTAAAACAACCACGGGTCCTTGACGTGCTCCAAGGTGTCGAAGCTGTAAACAATGTTGTATTTGCCCTCCAGGGGAGCAACGTCATCCTCATTCAGGAAATCGCGATTATCAGAACCAAGAAATCCATTGTCGAAGAAGTCCAGATCTGGACTGCACTCCAGTAGGGGGTTTGGCATCTTCTTTTTGAGATATACAATCCTGTCCGCCCCGCCAACATCAATTGCCCTGCCCGCCGCCGGGTCAACGCCGAATTTAGTAAACAAGACCCTGCAAAATAAAAATGACGCCTTACGCATAGGAGTACGCCCTCATTATCTCTCTCGCAGATCCGAAATCAGAAACAGATCTATCGTACTTGGGGATGGGGGTAGTGGTCTCGCTGACTATCCTTTCAACGCGCGAATCCATCTCCAGATCGAGAAAACTGAACACCCTTTCCATTTCCTCGACGGGAGAGCTGCACAAATCCTCGTATCGTACATCAATTATGCAATCCGGCGCTTGCTCCTTGTCTCTCAGGACCCACCCCTCAATTATTGCCCACATTCTGAATAGGTGATCTCTTTCATAATACCAGAATTTTGGACCGTGCTTGTAGCACGCAATCCTGGAATTGGTGCTCTCAGCGAAGTCTGCCACATGGCGAATGAGATGTATAAACTTTGCATCGGGGAAATGCCTTCGTATGAAATCGAATACCTCCGGATCTGCGTTTTGGACAGGCTTTTTATCGCCTATCCACTTTATTGCGTCACGAAACTTGCCAGAAGGAGAATCCTCCATCAATGCCAGGGATGCTTTAAAGTAAGCATTCCTGATGGCTTCGTGCTTGTCATTCGCAATATTTATTCCTCCAAAGTGATTATAGTTCTTGCATCGCCACAAAGCGCCCCACATTCCATAAGGCGTGTCATATTTATACCCCACCAAATCAGGCCACCATCCCTTTTCGCACTGATATAGAATCCATGCTAAGTCTTGCTCGTAACACACATGGACATTCGGATGAGCATTGAGTAGTCTTACCACGTGCGACGTGCCTGATCGCTTGTTTCCAATAAAGAAAATGGGCCTCACCCCTTACCTCCTGCAAAATAGCTTTTTTTGATTGTGTGATAGAAGAAATCTGAACTCGCCACCGGTTTGCGGCCACGGCGCTGGGTTACTGTACTCCACTTCTGATTGTAGCGCAATTCTCAACCCAAGAAAGTTGAAATACTTAATCCAGTTTACTCTGGGCAACACGCTTAAGTGCGCTGTGTCATCTATGGCGCGAGGTGTTGGTTTTGGAACAACGACAATAATGCGCGTCGATATATCCATCCACCGACGCAGAGCCACAACCGGCATTGGTGAATGTTCTAGCACATGCCTTGCGTATACAACATCAGCGTCAACGATTCTTGACAGGATGTGCATATCACCCCGCACGCACTCTTTGTGCTTCATATACTCCCAGTCAGGGCCAATTGTCACACCAACCCAATCAAAGCCGTGACGCACCCAGTGCTTCCTCGCAAGTCCTTTCCCGCAACCAACATCAACTACCTTCCCCTTTGGAATAAGAGGAGCAAATTGATCAACCACATTTTTTGTAAGACGCTCGTGGTTTGTATCCCAGTCTTGCCCCCTCACCGTAAGGTTTTGCCTTCTTACCAACTCCTCGATAAGATAATTCATTTTCTCAAAAACCTTTCGCCCGCCATCCATGACCAGGAGCAGTTATCAGTAAGGTAGTATCCCATCTCGACCATAATATCCCCAACGAGCCGCACGGTGCCCTTGTGCATTATCATCTTTGGGCCATTCTTGTTCAGCCACGTCGCTATGTCCCACCTGCCAGTATAAATCTTGGACGCCGCAAACCAGTCAGCAACCATCTCGCGAACATACATCTCTGGCATAGGGAGGACGACAACATTATCAGCAACAGGCTGCCCCACCCCTCCACAGAACCGCCAGGACAGCAGCCAATACTCTGGGTGATGTGCATTCAACCGCTGGTGATGGTGCCAAGCCTTTGCCCATTCCCCTCTGTCCTTTTCTTGCCCAAAATAATATCTTGCATACCTCGGAAACTCGGCAACGGAAAACTTGCTAATGTCGTGTGCCAACAATTGCCACAGCGGAACGCCAAGCCACATGCCAGCAATCAAGACATAGAACTTGTGCTTTAGTGTTGAGAGGAAGCATTTCCAATATTTTCTCACTTGAGCTTCACCATTCTGACAGTGATGTCAAGTCCCGGCCTGACCTCCTGAGACTCCATCATGAATCTGCACGTTATCCCGTAGTCAGAAAATCGGTCAGTAAACATCGTGCCGTCGTTGCGGATGCAAAAATATCTGAAAGAATCGCGTGAAAACATATTGTAGTGCGTCGGGTCCCCGACTGCGGCGGAGGAGGTGTACTCCGGTACACAGTGCTCCATGACACCGCCAACCTTCATTACGCTCCACATTTCATTCATCAAGAAGATAAAATTCTCTCGCTTGATATGCTCCAATGTCTGATTCGAGTAGATCTCGTCGATACAATCGCCGGGTAGCGGAATGCCATTATTAAGATCCCAGAATATATCAGCCACCGGGTCAGCCGATGGATTCAATCCTATTGACGGGTGCGTCAACAAAGATTGTTTCCTGCCCGGCCCAAGTTCTAGCTTTAAATACTTGTCGCCGTATCTGTCATGAAGAAACGCAAGGACATCTTTAAATCTTCTGTGTTTATACTCGGTCCGCCCATCGCTTAATCGTAAGCCAACTGGAACCTTTGTAAATCCCTCTTTGTTCATCTAGTACACCCTCTTTCTTTTAAAGAATATGTGAAACCCTGTCTTGATGTCCTTCATTCCAAGAAAGTTGCCCACCTTGATCTCCGCCGGGATAAATTCAACCCCAGCAATGAGCGGATGGCGAAGCAATTTGATCCTGAGACTGGGATTCTCAGCTTTCTTTATCGCCAGAACTCTTTCCAACCACATCGTTAGCCCGGTGTCCGTTACCAGCTTTCCGTGCTCCATCTCCATTTCCTCTATTACTCTCTTCGGAATCCGGACCCCCCTCAGTAATATTGTAGATGTGTCTCCACTTTGCCTCTTCTGATTTTTTCCACTCATCAAGACCCTCCGTTGACACGTCCTCTAGCTTCTGTGGCGCACTTGACATCAACCATTCCACATCCTCCCATTTTCCAGGCTTCAGACTAGGGGCGAAGCCAGGATCGCTATTCTTGTAATGAGACTCCGATACAAACCGCCACGCGCCGTCCTGATTTTTGGATGATTCCCTTGCCATCGTGGCGATGGAGGCCGCATACCCCTTGTACGCTATGAGGTTTGGAGAACCGTTGATAGCCGCAGCCATCAAGTCCGTTGCCCCCTCCTCGAACTGCGCTTGTTTCACGTTTCTAGCGACCATTGGCTTGCCATTGGCCCGCAGCCGGCCATGAACAGCCTCGTGAGTGTACACGTGATCCCTCAGCTTTGTATTCTTGGCAAATACCTCTACTCCCCTGGGGGTTACGTGAATCTTTCCGTTATCGTAGGCGGCCAAGCCATTTTTGCTGAAATCACCAAGCGCCTTTTCCACACTCTTGTTGCTATCATGAGATACAATATCCAGATTATCAGGCATGTTTGACAATCTTGTGCCAACCTTGCTGATAGCCTTAGATCCCTTGGAGGCAAACTGTCCCTTTTTGTCGTGAAACGGATTAAATAACTGGTAGGCTTCCAGTTTCTTTTCTGATCCCTTTGGTGTCAGCGCCCCTTCTTCTTCCAATGTCTTCCACATGCCATCAGGGTTTCCAAACGAGACCTTTTCTATCTCAGGGAAATCTGCTTCCGAGTAATGCTCTGCGAATTTCTCCGCGCCTGCCTTGTTCATCACGAGGTATTCCCCGCTCTTCTCAAAGCCTGGAAACCCGTCTAGTGTTTCCAGGTATGGCAACCTCATACCGTCAGTTTTCTCATCACTAAGCACGAGGCTGACGAGCGGCCATATGGAGGCAACAAACTTTTGCGTTTCACTAGGCGGCTTGTCGTCACTTTCGAGGACTACCGCATCCCATTCCTCCATCCCCATGCCTGATGCAAGCTCGCCACCGTTAATCATATCCATTATGTTTCCTGTCCCGACAATTGCTTTTGGGGCAAACGAGAATAGCATTCTCGCCTTCTTGAACTTTCCCATCTTGGGCATGGTCAGCGTAACGTGCTGATCGTCCTTTGGTGAGTATCTGTTCACATAGGCGTTCAAACTCCTTGTCTGGAGGTAGTCAATCCCTGTCGTGATCGCCCACGACGCCCCAATGCCAAGCAGTACACCACCAACAGCGGGCAGCGCAGCGGGCATTGCGGCTCCCATGATTGCCGTTGCGGCTATCTGCGTCAAAGCAGCGCCGGCCACCGACGCCTTGGCAAGGACGGCAGCGCCAACAAGTTTCTCTATGAGCATATCAGACCCTATCTCGACGCCCATTTTAGCAAGCCTGGGGCCAAGACCGCTCTTCCTAGACATATATTCAGCGGGGGCTAGTAATGCTTTTTGCGCCCCCGCACTCATGGCTGAATAAGCTTTTTGAAAGAATCCTTCCTTACCATTCTTCTTGCTTGTTTTCTTTGCCGTCTGCTTCGTCGTGGTTCTTGTAACTACAGTTGCATCCTTCTTTGACGTAAACTCGCCATCTTTATCATGGTATGGGTTGAACAGGTAATGCGCCTCAAGCAACTTCTCTTGTTGCTTCGGGAAATCGCCAAGCATACGAGGTACGAAATCGTAGCCGAGGCCAAAGTATGTAACTATCGCGTCTTTGTACTCGTCTGGCACATCGGCAATGATGTCACTCATCTCGCTGCCGGCTGCTGAGGCAATGACAGACAAATCCCAGTCCCACTCCTCAGGGGCAAATTCCTCATACTCCAAATCCACACCTTCCATCTCCCGCCACGTCTTCATCGCCTCCTTTAGCGCTTCACCAATACCAGTTGCAATCCCCTTTCTATAATACGAGGCTGACAGCGCCTCGGCTGCACCAGTCGCCAACCTTTTAAGGTTTGTGTCTGTTTCCCATTGCCCCTTGTATTTCCTGGTGGGGCGGGTAAACGTGTTTCCGTACCCCTTAGCGGTACCAATCTGATCTACAAGAGACCCCTTGCCTCCGCTAAGATATTTTATGGTCTCTACGAGGTTTGTCTTGTAACCCGCCATGTTTAACTGGCGTGTCAAATCCATCGGGCCTGTTGCCCGTTTGTGTGAATCTTTTATCCATTGATTAGCCCTCTCTTTGTTGTTACCAGAGACGGACATAGCAATCTTTGCCATTCTGTCACGGTACTTGGAGTATGGCCCCGCACCAGCCACGCCGCTAATCTGACTTGCCATTAGGTCTGTCAATCCCTCCTCAATCGGCGTGGAGAGATTGCCATAAACACCAGATACGATCGGGATGCGCTTCAATATTTGCTCTGCGCCAAATTCTCTCTTGCGAGCATGGAGCGATTCGTGAATAATAGCGTGGCGGGCAAAGGCGCGTTGAACCTCGTTGTCACTGGAGAGCTCCCTCACAACCGATGGTGAGAGATGAATCGTGCGATCCCCGGTTCGTTTTACGTACCCCGCAGACATTGCGACCATCGGGTTTGTATTGCCCATCGACTCTATGCTTGCCGCCTCGCTCACATACGTGCCTATGCCTGCGTGGTGCCTCACACGCAGATCCTTGCGTCGCAATTCTTCTGGAACTGCATCAAGGGCGAGCTTCGTCTCCTTTTCTATCCTTGCCTTCTCTTCAGGGCTACGCATGATCTCTCTGGCCTTGCCGCTATGAACAACAGCGGCGGCAGCAACCCAATTTGGATCCCTGAATGTGTTATCGGCAATCGCTTGCGCGCCAGAAGCCACAGACGAGCCGGCCTTTGATGTGAATCTGCCAAATGGATCATGATACGGATTAGCGAGTTGGAATTTTCTCTTTCCAAGCCTGTCAAAAATAGCATTCGCCCCCTCGGCTGTTAACACAACCGGAAATCTAGCTCCGCTTGCGATGTGCATTAGAGCCCAGTCGGCAGATTGCTCTACCTTCTCGCTAATTGACTCGTCCTTTTCTTCCGGCTCTTCTTCCTCTCCGTTCTCTGGGAACTGCCCACCTGTTTTCCGTTGCCGCTCCATAGCTTCGTCGGCGGCAGCCTGTTTCTCCTCTTTGAGGGCGTCGTAGTCTTCCTGGTTAAGAACTGGAATGTTTTCTACAGCAAAGATCTTCTTCCAGTCTATCCAGTTCATTGTGGTCTGGCCGGCCTGATTGCCCATCGTCGAGAGGAGTTTGAATAACCTCTCTTTCTCCTCCGGGTCCAATCCTTCTGTGACAAGAGTAGCCGGCTTAGCATTCGCCCCGATGTTGTACTCGACAATCTGTGGTATGACATATGAATTTAGCTGATTGATGAATTGTGTCAAAACATGTTCGTTGTGCAACATTGTCACGGCGAAGTGTTTCGCCGCAGCAGCATAGCTCCCTGTTGGGCCCTGGGTAATAGCTCTGTCGCTTATTACTAACGATCTGATAATAAGCGTGCCAAGAAGTTCTAGCGCGTCCTTGAACTGCGTGCCGCGCTTGTCGTCAGCGAGGTATTCAAGCTCCCAAAGCTTCTGTCCAGTGTCAGGATCGACATCACTGGGCAAGGCAACTGCATTTGACTCTGCGACATTGCCCGCCACGAGAAAAGCGTACTTCATGGACTTCATCAGCGCTCCATCAGGGACGCGAATCTGGCCTCTCGACGGGGCGCGACACACTGTCACTGGCGTGCCCATGCGCTCCATATATCGCACGAAGGAGCGCATGCACACCTCGTACCAAAACCAAAAAGGATACACCGGATCTAGCGCTGGTGTACCCCACAAATTGCGGAAATGCTTGTTGTACGTCAAAATAAGTGACTGGGCAACAGGAATCTTCTGTTCACCGAACGCCTGGTTCTGCACGAAGCCGTCAAAGTGATGTCCGGAATCATCAAACACAATGCGGTTTATGGACCTTGGGTGAATGGCCTCTATCGATTTTAGTCCGTAATATTTTTCATCATCCTGGACACCATCTATTCCCCAATAGCTGGCCTCCTTGAAGTCCCATATTTTCTCGCCAAAGTAACTGCCGTATGGAATGGCTTCCATAAACTCTCCGGCATGGCGGGTGAGTACACGCTTCATCATGGCGCGCACAATGTTCTTTGTATCCTCGTCTTGGCACTCTATGTCCCAAGAACGCGAGTTCCTGAACACGCTCAGCAACCAAGAGCGTTTCATCTCTACGCCAAATGCAACCTGACCGTTACGCATCATATCATCTATCGTGTCATACCCTAACTGATCCGTCGCCCTGTACAAAGCGTGATCTGTTTGAATGGAGCCGTAACGATTAGAGTAATCGCCTGACTCACTCGTGTATGACAACAACGGAGGTGCTAATTCCTTGCTCTCGGCAAGAGTTGTAGCCCATTCCTCCAATACACGGTAAGCTCCGTTTCCCAAGGCGTCAACCATTGTAGTCGTAATATCTCCAGGTATAAGCTTCATCGCGTCACGCGACAACTTCTGGCGCAAAGACTTAACCCTTGCCCTGTCAGCAGCCGCGCATTTTCTGGAACAATATGTGCTACCAGTTTTCAATTCGTTCTGACACCCTGGGCGGGCGCAAACGCCTATCTCGCTCATCAACAAATCTCCTACCACCTGGGCTTTCATCTAATATAGGTCCATCTATGACGCCACCATCAACGTGTATCGCTGATGCTAGCTCATCTATGGATAAATCGTCCTCTTTCCGCAAAGCCACCATTCTCTGCCCGCCAACTGTCCTCTCTGGCATCTCTATGACGTAGCCGCCATACTTATATAGCTCCGCATACGAATGAGCAAGCGCCATAACCGGATCGTCATACGCCCCGTCAGCAGCCTCGGCCTTTTGACCGCCTTGTTTGCTCTCGAATGATTGCATACACCGGTATGTGAATAGGTCGGTGATGTAGATCTGCCTTCCAGCAACGGCCAACTTCAGAAGGTTTAAAATCCTCATCTTGGAACCTGCCCCCGCTGTGCCGCCGGTTGTTTTTCTGGAAATGGTGATGCTTCTATCATCGTCTGGCGTTATATGACGAGAGTACACCGTCTGACCGGAGTTATTTTGCTCGATGACCATATATCCAGGATACATCCTGTGCCATTTAGAGGTCCTTCCCTCCACTTCCACACGACTGCCATCAGGCAGTGTCATTGTGTAGCCGGAGAAATCTTCAAGGCTTGTATCTTTAGAATGCCAAGCGTCTAATTGCACCCCGTGCTGGTTAAGAGATACAATTGAATGATAGTCTCCTGCCCCCTCTGACGGGTCCACGCCCGTGAAGTTGATATACGTCTTGACATTAAGGCTTTTGCCATCTGCGTCAACAATCTTACCCAACTCGTCAGTATCGTAGTAGCAAAGGGCGAGTTTGTTCAGATCAAAGAATGGATTGCCACTTGTCAGGAACTGCAATTCGTATTCCTGGAGAATGTCTGTCACTGACATTCCATCAGTGACTTTTGCCAACCATTCGTCGTCAAAGCCGCAATCTCTGTAATAGGCGATGATGGGCTTAAAGGTAAGTGATTCTCCAGCCTCGGCCTTTGCCCACAGTGTATGAAACCAGTTTATACGGTTCGGTGTCGAGATTACAGCTATCTGGCCGCCGTGTGTCGTTGTTGGCTTAACGGCCTTCCACGTGTCTTCGCCATTTGGCAAAAACGCGGCTTCGTCCATAATGACCAGCCGCGCAGAAAAACTACGACCCGTATCTGTTGTTGTGGTAAGTGAATCAACAGATGAATTGGCGATCTTGTAATCGCCATCTGGTCTTTTTGCTCTAAACTGCACGGTAAATTGCGTCTTTGAATCAGAGACAACGTTAGGCTTTAAGAATCTTGGAAGGCGATTGAAAAAGAATTTTGCCTTTTCCAAGAATTTGACCGCATAAAGCTCTTTCTGTGAAAGAACAATGCAGTTTATGGATGGGTTGAAAATAATGAGCCAGATTAAGTATGCTGCGGTTGTCCATGAGCAACCTATCTGCCTCGATTTAAGGGTTATGATATTGTCGCCATTCTGAAGAGACTCTAGCATCTCAATCTGGTAGTCGTATGGCTCCCAGCGTATCTCTCCGCGTGACGTATGCTGAAGCCATCCATATTTCTTGACCATATAGACCACATCAGCCTTGCACCTTTTAAGTTCTTCTAGCTGACTCTTAGTTATACGTCTCTTCAATGCCTAAAATGAAGGCGTCCGGATCAACGGTGCCCTCACCCTCCATAGTAATAAGCGGCATCAACCGCTTGTGCAATATGGCGCTGAGCCTTGTCAGTCCGGCCAGGTTATTCCCTCCCATTTCACTCCCGCTAGCCATTATGAATGACTTGATGTGCCTACGCAGACCCTCCATTCTTTCTATTTCATCAACAAGCTCTGAATCTACAAGCTCATCTAGGGTGTATTGGTACGCTTTGCCGTACTGTATCAGCTCCTTTGCGTCATCAGCGTTCATGGCTGACGAGAACGCCAGGTTCAAAATGTAACGGATCTCCTTGCGTTCCTCAGAACCATGAAGCGCCAGGGAGGCCGCATCTTTCCACCCCTCTTCAAGAGACCAGTGCTTGACTCTGTCGTATTCGAGCTGCCGACCAATTAGGTTTAGGCTCGCATCGACAAAAGTCACTAGGGGTACCAGGCGGTTCTCTCTGGCGCAAAATTCGACGTAAGTTTTCTTGCATTGTTCTGACAGCTTGCTCATGAACAAATTATATCACAATTATTAGCAAATTGTCAACGCTCGCGCACAATGCAAACTCTTTGCTCCAACATTCATTCTATCGTATCCATGCTGGAAAATACTTGAACGGCAAAGACGATACCCACGACATCATGACATCACTGCCGTACATCTCACAGTGCTCATTCCATACTTGCTCCCTGGGCGGAGGAGACATTCCATGCCGCCCAAGATTGCAATTTGGGTGCAGGAGAACGCAATTTAGCTCGCAGTGAATGAGCACTCTCCATTTCCTGGGCCAGCCAACAACTTGTACGCGAGAGAATATCCCCTCGTGCATATGTATACCGTTGCCGAACGGCCCGCCGCACGACCTGCACACCTTGTCCCTTCTCATCAAGTGGCGCTTTAGCCCCATGCGCCACTCGTGGAAATCAACCTTCATATCCGGCATCATTAACCCTTCTTTTTTGAATGGTGTTGGGTCTACTCTTTTCACTCAAACATCCTCTTCAAGGCTGAGAGGTTGACGACTACAACACCCCAGCTCATATTTTCATCTGGTTTGAATCTTTCTGGGATGTCTATAACTATTGGCGTGTCCCTCTTGCCATCCATATCGAGGTCCACCTTGTTTCCGGACAACAGGCCGGCATCAAGGGCCTTGAACACCTCCTGCTTGCCACTGTCGTTGAACGAGACAAGAATCTCGTCTCCTGGAAGCACGCTGCCTTCCTCATACATGCCAACATCTAACGCAATCCACGGCTCTTCCACAGAGCCATAGGTCAGCGTTTCTTTGGGGAAAAATTGGTCGCAATACAACGGCGCGCTTGATGAACCAATGTAGAATGTCGCGGCTCCGATTAGGATTAAGCTCTTCAGCATACTGAACTCCTTAGCTTTTCAACCTCTTCGTAAAATAGCGGTGTAAAATACCCGTGACGGTACTTGTCGAGGAAATCAAGAAAGTCATTCACTGCGGCTTGTCCAGAACTGGACTCCGTCGGCCTGGACTCCTCAAATGTCTTGGCGTCAACATCTAGATCTAGTGCAAATTTCATATCCCGTATGATATTGATGTCATTCTTCTTTGCGAATTGGATCTCTTCATCGACCTCGCGTGAATCCCCTGGAGGGCAAACCATTGCGTCGCATTCTTTCAGCCACGAAAGGCGCAACTGCATCCATTGCCTATAAGAATGATGATAGACTTCGTGCCAGTAATGGTACAGGTGGGGGATGAATGGTTGGTGCCCTAACAAGAGAAGTCTTTCTGCAATGAAAATTGCTAACTCTACATTCTCAAGTGTCTCTTGTTCAGAATCACCGGTGTACGGGCCTGCTATGTATACTTTCAAAGCGCGCCTCCCAGATTCGCCGTTCTGCACGTAACAATCGCATCAGTTCCAGATGTCGTCTGGATAGTAGGCTCAGCTTCCCCTTCAATCCATATCCTAGATCCAGGAAAGGACACCTTGTACATCACATTCTCACTATGGTTAAAGTGCCCCCTTGTACTTTTTGCATCAACAATTATTTGCCCTTTCTTGCTTGTGACGTCACGAAAAAAGATGACGCTATTTGCCTTTATGGTCAGCCCGCCAACAAAGACTGTTGCCGGCGCAGAGCCGGCGCGCCAGATTATTTGAGAACTCATGTGCTCGTTCATTGACACCATCTTTGAGAAATTTCCCTTAACTGTAAATCCGTTAAGGGTATTGAGCCCCGCCTTGACAGTCACTTCTGCAATCATTTCCTCCTCCTGTAATTACTGCACACGTGTTGAAACTCCTCCTTCTCCTTTTTTAACCAGCCAGGGCCACCAGGTCTTAAACACCACACCGATAAGTATCCAGGCTTGTCTCTGAACCATCTGCACGTCGCGCAAGTTTCACGCGATTCTGGTTTTACCTTTTTCAAGTCAGTTACCGCATTCAATGTCATTCATACCCCTTTCATTTTACTGCACATTTCAAGTGCTACTTCTTTGAACTCCTTCTCGTTGCCGATGTCTATCTCAATGCTCATCCGCAACAAGTACATCTCAAAAACAACAATTCTGGCGGCCAGCAACCTGAACACCTCAATGAGGTAAGGAATGCCTACCGGTGTTTTGTCGTCTTTCAATGCCGCCACTAACTCAACGGTTTCTTTCAGTAAATTGCGTTTAGTTTCCATAGAACCTCCTTTCTATTATTATAACATTCATTGATAGTTTTGTCAAATAGGCGCAAAAATACCATAAGGCCAAAGTCAATTTAGACCTTTATCCGCCACTAGTAAGGACAACTTGCTGACAGCATGGGGTTATCCTACTCACATGCAGTTTCGCAAACATGGCCCCGGTTCCTATATAACCACTCGGTTTCCCGATTATATCTGCACATCGCCACCGCTTTCCACTTGAATCAGCAGCGGTTCTCGGAACGCCTGGTATTGCATTTGCCCCGCGCAAAGAGGGGTCGGGTAGATGGCAACGGTATTTATTGGCGACTTCCCTTCGGGCCATCTAGTGCCTGTCGCTCTGAGGCCAGCGACGAGGCTGGGCATTAGTGCTATGAAGTTACCTCAGGAAAACAAAAAACCCGCCCTTGCGAAGAAAGCAAGGACGGGCTTCCAGATTGAAAAAACTCTTCCACCGCGAGCCCTGCGTGTCGCATAGCATCACTGCTAGCTGGCAGGATACGCGCTACGCGACGCACATCGGACAGAAGCACTACGTGAAATACAATCCGCACAGCAGCAATGTTAGGCAAAAACGCAGAAAGCGGAAAAAGCAGAAAAAATGATCCTGATACGGCTCGTCGTAATGGGCGCAATTGAATACTACGACGAATTTGATTTTTGTGCAGAGCTCGCTGTGGAAAAGTTTTTTCAATCATTTTTTCTTAGAATCCCGCCTTAACATTTTCACCCCAGCATTATTGCCAATTGTATTTCACTTACTTTTTCTTCCAGGCCGCTATCCCGGATGTCTGATGTGACAATATTCTACCACAGATCGCGCATGGCGTCAAGTAAAAATGCGAATTTGCACAAAATTTTAAGGTTGGAAGGAAAATTGCTATTGACAAGAACGTTCGACTGATGTATAATACTAGCATGAGCACAGAAAGTATTTTCTACTGATCATTAGTTTGCATAGAAGATTCTGAAAGGAGGCATCGCGGCAAAGCCTTAATATCTGAAACGTTGGAGGATAGTAAATTGCTTCGTCTTAAGGCATATAGCGACAGAAAATTTTATGACTTTTCAAGTTGCAGCTATTATAGCAACACGACTGAAGAAGTGAAAAAGAAAAAAGAGGAGGTCTGCATGTACATTTACAATGTATACGTTGTGGATTTGGATGGTCCTGAAGTGATCGAGGTTCATCGAAGCATCATCGCATGGAACGCAGAGGACGCAAAGATAAAGACTGTTTCCGCATCTGAGTATCGGGAAAAGATCGCGGAGAATTACAAACGCTACCACCTTTCGGTAAACTCCGTTGCTAGCTTGCCTGCATACGAAAAGTAGGCGAGATGATTTTTGCAGGCATTGACACAGGTACATTTCACATCGGGTACGCCGCCTTAAGTGATCATGAAATCATCACCTGTAACCAGGTCGATTTTACCAGAGGCATTCCAAAGAAGTTAAGCGCTGCGGAGAGTCTATTGTATCGTATGGAGAAAATCGGTATTTGGGCGAGGGATTTTGCAGCCCGCACCAGGGCGCTTGATGATGAGGTTTTGGTCGGGATAGAAATGCCGTGGTCAGGCAGGAATCCACAGACGGCGATCAAGTTAGCAAAAGTGTGCGGTATAATCTACTCCGCTGTATGGGATGAGGGATTGCAGGTCGTAGAGGTTGCTCCAGCACAGGCGAAGGTTGCTCTGACTAATGATAGAATGGCTGGAAAAATCACAATGTTTGAATGGGCGCTGCGGCTTGCACCTGGATGTCCTGGAGAGCACGCTGCTGATGCTATCGGAGTGGCGCTAGCAACGAGGGCGATATGGAAGAAACTAGAGATGACGAAGATGTAGATCTCTTCGTCGTTTACCCAGAGGATTATTACGACACTTTACCAAACTTTCAGTTAACCAGACGCTCGCAGTTAATGTTTGAGTGGCTGCGCGCCGTCACTGAGGACAGGCCGTACACCATTGACGAGCTTACGGAGCTGATAAAGAGAAGTAGCTTCAAGAGGAACAAATTTGGCCCAAGTTCTCTCATCAGTAATTTGACCAATTTATGGAGGGTTGGTATGATAACAAAATTAGCTAGGGGGTATCATGGACTTTCAAAAAGGCCAATTGGTGTCAAATGGCACGTGCCAAAAGACAGGTAGTCGAGGCATCGGAGAAAAGACGCAAAGGGTGCTGGCGGAAATCATCAGGTACAAGAAAATGAATGATGGAAATTCGCCACCACGCCGGGTGCTGGCAGGAATTATAGGTGTCAGCAGCTTATCGACCGTTCAGTACCACATCAGGATTTTGGAGCAAGAAGGGCTGATAAGGTTGAACGACGCCGGGAAGATTTTGATACCCGGCGCAACATGGTTATCACCGATGACTTTGAGCAGTGATGTGCTTTTTTATTTAACGGCGTTTTAGAAAAGGCAAAGCAAGCATGAAAAGATTCCCGTCGCCACTGGGATACAAAACTGTATACGCCACCCGTCGCCACTGGTATGAAATACTGCCTGAGGTAAGTGACGGTATCTGGTGGGGGACGATAATCACAGTAACTACTTTTGCGCTTATCGACAAATTCTCCTACCCTCGCCTGATAGCACTGTTGCTCCTAAATATGTATCCGCTCGCACACGTAATCATCGAGCTGATAAAGTGGAATCACGAATGGTTTGCTGTGTGTCGGGACACGAATGGGAATGGTGTTTTCTTCAAGCGTCACGGGCTGTTCGTAATCAAGACGACCCGTGATCAGATAGGACACATCAATGCTGGTCTTGAGGACACCTCGACGTGGCTTGGCCGGCGGCTTGGGTTTGCGCGAGTCCAGATCCGGACCGCTACTCATAGCTATATCGAGGGCAGGCTTGTTCCGAAAGAGCTGTTAGTAGCAATAAATAAGGTTCAGGTCAAAGCTCCTGAGGTTCCTGACGACGCTACGGGTAAGCAGTTTGTCCAGGGGGCTGTTGCTTCTTGGGTGGACAGAGATATAGTTGACGAAGATGTCGCCAAGACGGTAACTAGAAAGTGGCTCCTGGAGACAGTGAAATGACCTACATTGGTTACGTAGCGAGTGCAATGGCTCCGGCGTACATTATCGCCGGAGCCATTCTGAGGAACAACATAGCATCGTCGTGGGCGAACACATCTCTATACATGGTTGGCTTGGCGTTAATGGCATGGATTGCATTCAGGGCGCTATTTAAGAAAAGCATTCAGCACCTTATCGCTGTAGTGATTGCCCTTGTGGCAGTGACCGTAAATAACGCTATCCTTTTTACAAGGAAGAAAATTTCACTGCCAAGAAAGATGAGGAACATACAGAAGGACATACCGCAGCGAAGTCCGGTTGCAAAGAAGAGCATTGAGCTGGCGAGGGTTCATCCAAAGATACTGCGCCCTGACTTATCAGCAATAATTGGCTACGACAATCTCGATAACCCAATTAAAGCCGATTTTTCAGAGGCGCACACATTGGTTGGCGGCTCAACTGGCGGAGGTAAGACAAACCTAATCAACTCGATACTCATTCAGCTCTTCTCAACTGATTCCAACTCAGAGATCTACATTATAGATCTAAAGGGCAATGTAGAAGACGGGTTGTACAGATGGGGAGCTATCTGCTCATATGTTGACGAGGAAAGAGAGGCCCTTGAGTTACTGAGCAGCCTCGTGGAGAAAATGCGGGTCAGGCAGAGGCGGCCTGTTACCAAACCGATTTTTGTCATCATTGACGAGATTGCAGACATCACACAGGAAAAGAGTGGCGTTCGTTTGCTGTCAATACTGGCTCGCAAGTCAAGAAGTGCCGGCATCTTTCTGTTGATAGCGACACAATATCCGAGGTACGACATCCTCGACAAGTCAATCACTTACATGCTGATGAGGAAAATATGTCTAGCAGTTGCGACTGCACAGCAGGGCAAGGTGATCATTGGTTCTGACATTGGGGATTTGCCAAAGCGCCCTGGAGAATTTGTCATGGAGGACGGGGCGAAGCGTTACAGGGGAAAGACGTTGAGGGTTAGTAGCAGCGAGGTCGATCTCGTGCTCAGCAGAAAGATAGAGAGCAAGCTGGACAGCGACCCTAGAATGAGGTTGTGGAAGATATGGGCAATTGGTGGTCGGGTTGGAGACAACACCTCCGGTATCCACGCCACGTACAAACAGCATCCTGGAATGGGTCAGGTGTTTATCAAAGATGGCAAAAAGCACTTGGTTGAAGCCGGCGTGCTAGAAGCGCCGCATGGAAGGGGGCAGCACTACAAATTAAAGGTAGATTTTTGGACAGGGGTTTCAATGATAGAAAGGTACATAGGGGAAGGCAAATGGCAATGAGCGAAAAATGGGACGGAATTTACAATTTCAAGGTATATTCAAATCAACGAGCAGGGATTCTATGATGAAATCAATGGCATTTGGTATCCAATTCACAGAATTGCATTCATAGCATAGGACGGGGGTAGAAATGAATAAGTGTGTGTACTGCAATAGCTGGAAGGAATTTGATGGGAGATGTCCTGTTTGCTACCAGAGGCGTTGCGTTATTTGCAAAAATGTGATTTATCGTGACGAGAGCATGAGGACAACGAGCGGGGGAAAATGGGTGCATAGTCGCTGCGCTACCGCCAACAAGCCTGTTGGCAGGCCATTTTCGATGAGTGTGAAAGTGAATGGCGATGAAGAATGAGAAGGTGGTTGGTGCGGTCTTGGGCCTGATGTCGCTCGTCCCGCTGTTGATTTACACGTTTGTGCATACTGGGGGTCTCTTGTCACGATATGTTGAACCTTTCGTTGTGGGCTACGTATGCGCGTTTGGGATCGAGTTAACGGTTGTGAGTCTTTCGTTAAGGATTGGCCGGGAGGGCGAAGATCAAAAGAGAGCGTTTTTCTACTTTGTCCTGATTGCGGTTGTCTTTGTCTCTGCAATTGCCAATGCGAGTGAAGGTTTCACAACCTTTTACCAAAAGGGTTTAACGTCTGTGACAATACGTGAAATAGACTGGCTACAAGCTGTAATAGGCGGTGTCTCGACTGCGTTAATCTCTCTCATCGTTTTCGCACTGAGTGAAATTATTGGCACAGACCTATTCACGTTTTTACAAGACGGTGAAACCGACTTGAAAGTAGTTTCCCAAGACACCCAAAGGTTTGAGACAAAGGAGGAAAGGATTGGGGGTATGTTGGAGATGATTGCACAAGATCCTTTAATCCCTGTAGGAGATATTTCAAAGTACTTGGGTGTATCTTCAAACACCATTTACAATTACTTGAGAGAGTTGGAGTCAGTTGGGAAGATCGAGTCCAGGAATGGACAAGGCATTATCATCTTGGAGTCCAAAAATGCCTAGCTATAGAGGTAGGTTTGGACACAGGAATCAAACCTTGGGAATGGCGTTAATGCTTTGCGTCACGCCGTTTATCACTGGTGATTGGCGTGACGCAACTATTCCAATTGGCGCACTGATTGGTTTAACTGTTAGTCCAGATCTGGACTTAGTTGATCCAAGGGGTTTAATGAACCCTATTCTCGATTACGTAGGGTTCACTGAGGTTTACAAAGATGCAATCCCGCATAGGCACAAGGTTTCACACACGCCGTTCATATCTACAGTAATTAGATTCACGGTTGTTCTCGGTCTTCCAATATTGTGCCTGGTTGGATTTGCATGGATGGCGCGCATAGAATTTCCCTGGTGGGCAATCCCAAGGGTGTTTGTAGGGTTGGCGATGGCAGACGCACTGCATTGCCTAGCCGACACTACAAAAACATGGATAAGGAGGTTGAAATGAATATCTTGCGAGTTTTATTTGCGAAAAGGCACAGAATATTATTCGACGTTCCGTACACATCGAGTGTTTCACCGAAGAGTATTCTGGACGGGCGCGGGCTGACAAGCGCAACTGTAGTCAGTCACAACTTGTCAGTAGGCGCTAAAACCATGCGGGCCACGGGGTGGATAGAGTTTGTTACCACGAAGCAAGAGGAGGAGCTGTTATGAAGAGTCATTACTTAGAATACTCACAGGGGAGAATTGGGCGAGGGCGCTTCATGCGGATCGTGCGACGCTCTAAAAAACTAAAGGCAATCAGGGATGGGCTGGCTTTTGCTAGGAACGAAAAGAAATCTCACAAACACTGGAGGTCCTATGGAAAACGTAGGTAGTATCTTAGAGGCTGCGGCCAGACAGATACACCGTGAGTCACGGAACGACGGAAGGGCAAGGTATACAGGCAAGGAATGGGATCGCAACTCGATGTTGACTTATTACATCGAGAAGGAAATGACACTTGAGGCGGCGCTGAAGCTTGTTCACCGTTCGGGATATGTTATAATCCCAAAGTCACAAGTTGTAAAAGCATGGCGACCGCCAAAGCGCCACATGATTGCCCGTCAGGTATTGAGAATATCAGACGGGGAAGGAGAGTTGAGCTTGTGATAGAAGTGGTCGGGGTGCTTGGATGGCTCACGTTCTTGTTCTTGCTTTTGCTTGTAACAATCAATGCCGACGTTGACTGGTTTTGGTTCGTCATTACCGCAATTATCAGTCTCTTTGTTGGCGTACTAGCATTCTCAGATGAGAAAGGAGGTGATAAACATGGATAACATCCAAATTGGTGTTATAAGTATCCCGTTGCTCATTGTCGGCATCGTTGAGGCTGCAAAGAGTTTTGGTCTCAATGGCAAGTGGAGTCAAGTCCTGGCGTTGGTTTTGGGCTTTTCGTTCGTCGGGTTGGCGCAAGCAATTGGGCAAGGGCTGCTTGACCCCTCTGTGGTGTTGTGGGTAGAACTAGTTGTGTATTCCATTGCTGGTGCATTGAGCGCAATGGGATATTACGACCTGGCGAAAAGACTATTATTGAAAGGATAACGAAGTGCATGCTGGGCAATTGTGGTTTCTGGGGAATCTAGGAAGAGATCCGAAGTTGACATACGATAGAAATGGGACGCCGTACTGTGACTTCTCCGCTGCTTCTAATCACACCTACTACAAAAAGGGTGAGAAGGTAGAGAAGGTGACATGGTACAGGGTTTTGGCAGTTGGGTCCCTGGCTAAGATTTGCAAAGAGATGGGCAGGAAAGGCAGGGCGGTATTTGTAAGTGGCCGTCTTGACCCTGGCAAGGATGGCGCGCCAAATATCTGGTACGACAATGCTGGGAAACCACACGCTGACTACAGCGTGTACGCAGAAACAGTACTGTTTCTGTAAGGGACATCTTATTCGTCAAGGAGGCCACAAGTATAATCGCGGAGCTGATCGAGGCAGCATGTATTATCACTTTTGCCTGTTTGCCAATTAGCTCCGCGATTTGCCCACCTATAAATCTTGACTATTATGCAATCAGGCTGGTACTGGAGGATTGGAATGAAGAAAGGGAAAGCGAGCTCTGTTAAGGTCAAGTGTTCAGATTGTGTCAAGTGGGACTTGGAACAGCTTGACTTCTTCGACGCGCCTGTCATAGAGGTGGTGTTTAAAAATACTGAGGCGCGTGATGAAAATAAAGATTAATTTCGAGAAAGTCCCAGGTGGGGAATACGTAGTCAGCGAGATCGGCAGGATTAAGGCAAACTGGTTTTTGGAGTTTGCAGAAATCAAGGCGCAGTTGATGGTAATGGCAAGTGATATACTCTGGATGACTGATGTCAGCTCTTTATCGTTTGTCTTAGAGAACGGAGTCAACGTTAACATCCGTGTGTATTCAGATAAGTTCAGTTGCCCGCGTGGCGTGACGCAAACGATATGTGTTCAAGAAATCTTATCGCGCAGCTATGCGCTCGACAAGCTCCAGGGAGACATAAAGAAGGCGGTGATCACAAATGAGAGGGAGGAAATATGGCAGCGCCCACATTAACGAAAACGCCATCCGAGATTGCTGATGAGGTGATTGGGTTATTCGAGTGTGCTGGCATAGACACTGTTCGGCAATACATCATCGCGTCCATCAGAGCGGAGAGAGAGGTGACGATGTATTACATTAATCAGATGAACAAATGGGCAAAAGGCGAGAAAGAAGACAGGTCATGAAGCTATCCTGTTGGAAGGTTAATAGTCTCGGCAAGCACTTGCTGTATTTCGAGGTGTGCTACGACGACGGCGAAAAAGAGATAGCTCTCGTTGGTGAATTTGGCTCACTTTCCGCCATTGCATCTCACTACTTCGACACAAGCGTAATAGACACTGCGGGTGAGCGCGTTGTCATCGAACTCAACGTGCGCGATGTTGTTGGGTTTGTGTCAGATGTCTCAAATATCGTGAGCCCCAAGACACCTTGGGTGTCGCATATGGCAATAAAGAAAATGGGGGGAGCATGAATCAGCACGAGGCGGCCAAGAAGTTCATTCTTGGCAAGCGTGTTTATGCAATCAGCTTCGACGATGGTTCCAGGATTCATCTCGGAAGTCCTGGCGGTAATGCGAATATCACATACGCTGCTGAGCGGTGCAAGGGGCCAGAGGCAGTGGAGAGGACAAGTACCTTGCCGTGGCAAAGATACACTGTGGTTGAGACTACGCGCCCATCATTGCAAAACATCTCCACCACCACGCTGAGGTACGATGAAGAGTGAAACGAAGTTGACCAGGAGCGTAGAGGGATGGCGGATAGAAAGTCTATCAGAGATACGCAATGGAGAGCTAACGAATTGGGAGAGGTTCACGACAAAGTTAGTCGAGATGATAGGCAAGGTGCTTTGGCTAACGAACGTGTTCAGTCTCTCGTTCAGAACGTGCTTCGACAAGGTCGGGATGGAGGTGTCAACTCCTGCATTTACAGTCAGCACAGAATTTCAGGCACGTGATGTTGCGGATGGAAAAGCAAGTCTTGACGAGTTGCGAGAAAAGATAGAAATGGAGACATCAATAAGATGAACGTTCATGACGTAGCAAAAATGACCCTTGGTCAAAAGATCGAATACATTTCAGTGGAGAAGACTGATGGTCACGACTACCTTGCTGAAATTGGTCTCAGCAACGGCAAGGTAATTCTCCTGAGCGAGCCAACAGACGATCTCCTTGTCGGGGACGAGAGTGGGGGCGCAGAAGAAGTAGAAGGAGAGAGTGGTCTCAAAGCCCAGGTGTACTCGCTGTCAAGCGTGTTTACATACACATCGACTGTGAGGGCGCGTGGAATTTAAGGAGGGCAACATAGTAATCATCCGTGAGACGAAAGAGATGGGTCTTGTTATTGGTGTCGGAGAACTCTACGAGGTTATATGTAGCGATAACAAAACTTATTTCCTGCACAGCAGCGAGATGCAGTTAGCTGTTCTTCCGTACAGCAATGTAATAAGCACCCTAAATACTCAAAATTGAGGTGACGCATGACAGGCTTTAGCAGAAGAAAAAGACGGAGGCGCGATTCGCACCCGTGCGTGTTATGTGGTCAAATGACGTATGATTGGGACCACATTTGCACAAGGTGTCGAAGGGATGTGAAGGCTGGCCGCGAATACTGTTTGCTGAAAGATAGTGACGACGGCCCCATCACAATTTCTGTTGCGCGGAATTGGAATTTTGGTCATTACACAGGAATCGCAAAGAACAGCAATGCCTCAAGGGAGATAAAAGAGGCTGTACTCATTCTCATTGAGGCTACAAAGGGAGGTTACAAGCCAAATGCGAGTCTGGGCTACATAAAAGGGCTGCATAACGAGCTTGGAGACGAATACATAGCCAAGGTGACAGAAGAGAAGCTGCAAGCTGCAAGCAACTTACTGCAAGCCATACGCGACATCTCTGCGAGGAGCTACAAGGAAGGTCTGCGACGAGGGAAGAGCTTTGTCAAGGATCTTATAGACGGAAACATGACGATCAATGACATGGAAAGGAATTGGTGATGCTTAGCCGATTATCAGTCAAAGGGATCGATGAACACTGGCTTGCACTGTACATAGAATCGACAGGATGAGGTACCACTTAAAAGGAATCCTTGGCTACTTTTTCGCCGTAGCAGTCATATGGCGAATCACGTACACCGATTAACTCGTATACAGGGGGTATACACTACCCCGTATATCCCCTGTAACACCCTACATTCTGACTATATAACGACCTCAGTCTGCCCCGTAAGCACAGTTTAACGCTAGTTTCTAGTCTCATATATCCCTTTGTACCCTACGCACTTCTTTGCGCTTGCTCCTGTGCGCGTTCTTGTATTGCTTCGGCAATTAGAAAAATTTTATTACTACCTCTCCCCTATTGAAAAAAAGTGGCGAAAAAAAAATCGATATGATCGTAGGCCCCGTCTGGCGCGCGCCATTTTCTGAAGGGGGGATGACTACACGAAACGAGACTGGGGCCGTCCTCTTTCTGACTACACGAAACGAGACCAGGTCTCTCCTGTTCCCTTGACTACACGAAACGAGACCGAGTTGATACCCTACCTGTTACCCGGTAAGGGGGGCTTTGCATAAGAAACCTTAAAAGTAAAAAAGTCTATATGCGTTTTCTTAAAAACCTATTGACAAGAAGTCAGTTCTGTGATATAATCTTACCAGATTGAAAAAACGTTCGACCAGAAAACAAGGGAGGGCAGATAGACAGAAGAAAACAATAAACAGGCTTAACTAAATTCTGACACAAGCGCTATTTTCGTACACCAAGTACCTTAAGAATTGAATAGGAGAACTCAAATGATGCAAGCCAAGTTTGGGGATGTGTTACGTGCCACGGCGGGGAATTTAGTGATAGCAGTCTTGGCGTATGTTGTTCTTTGCTTAATCGTCGTTCCTATACTCCGGATTGCGCTAGGAGTAGTAACGATTATTGGCTGGCTGGTAAAGACGGCAGTAAATGGAGCGATGAAGGAATATAGAGCCGAGAGAGCACGAACTAAGGGGGAATAAGTGTCAGAAAACAAGATACTACTAGAAAAGACACAGAGGTTCGGCAGGTTCCCAGATTTTGTAATGTCATCAGACGATGACTGGAGAGTAGAGGTATATATAGCAACACCCACAATAAGAAAGCTAATGAATGCTTTCGGAATGGACGGGCCTTGGGTAGCAATCAAAACAGAGGGGGGAAAATCAATATTGTGTGATAGTGGCTCGTTTGGGCCACTTGATACCAGAGAAATAACAGAAGGTCTCGGTCTCCCCTTTTCGCCACAGGAAAAGAGACTAATAGAGGTCGTGAAGGGGCTCCAGATCAACGAATGGGACATTATTACTTCTCCTGGGATGTTCGAGGGGGAAATGGAGTGTACGCCATACTTTTACGACATGGCTCTAAACGGTATGGAGAGTTTTACCATCTATGACAACATCCTGGGGCCAATACCCGTGTTTGAGGTAGATGAAGAAGAAAGGAGATTATTTGGCCTAGAAAGTAAATACGTCGCTCTCGCCACATCAGAGCAAGGGTTCGTCTCCAGTGTAGAATACCACTTGGCAGCAAAGTGGCTCAGAGATGCGATTGATCAGGAAACCGCCTGGATGAAGGCAGACTAGTTTAATAAGGGGGGGGTGAGAGCCCTCCCCTACTAAAGGGGAGTAGTCATGCGTAATGTCGTACATGGCGTACAGCATCAGAACAAGGCCGATATAGACGCGATGATAACAGAAACAGCGTTCTGCGACTATGACGACTATGATGATATGCTGGTATCGTACGTTGGGGACTGGCAGATGGACAATAAGGGCAGGATCTCGTTAATGGCCGATGCTAAATTTTGCGCCGTTTGGGATCACGAAACAGGGTATATAACCGTTGTCATATCCCCAGTGACCACATGGTGTTATCCGTGTAGCCCGTGCTACCCCGGAGCGGGGGACTTGCAAAGCCCTGGAGATGGGCCATTGCTGGCATATGATCTCCCAGAAGAATATTACTACCGCTCCTAAGGGCAATGGTAGAGGGGGACCTAATCTCCCTCTACCATCCACCATAGTTTATCCCAAGTTTATCCCAAATGAAGGGGGGTATTGAATGGTAGAGTATGAAATGGTAGAACCGAACGGGTACTACAAGGATCACCCTCTCGTATGGTCGGGCCCGGGGACATACAAGCTGAAAAAGGAGTTCTTAACTCAGCTTGTATACTGGGGCAAGGCTAACTCCGGCTTATTCTTGAAAAAGAAGCCAGGCTTATCAGAGTAGTATGGTATCGGGCCCGTCGCAAGGCGGGCCCAAAAGGGGAAAGATCGATGAAAGATCATTATCTTGAAAAGAGTCTTATGGCTGGCTGGTCGTGGCTGACCGGAGACGTGGGCTTTGTGGAATATGGCGGCAGGTGGTATCGCGAGATTGCTCCCGATGTCTTTCATGTTGTCCAGCTTGTTAACATGAAAGATGCGTGCGGGGATGATTCATCCTATACGTATTGGGTATTGCTATCTGAGATAAATTTGAGGGAGGTACCAACCAGTTTGCTGAACGATGCTATGGAGTCATGTGGCTGGGAAGGCATGCCAACCGACGGTCGTGCCGCAAAGATTGCCAAGGTAGAAATGCTGTCCTCATATGGAGTCGTCGCAAATATGGGGGACTGGGAGGGTAACAATTACAGAAGGCTCCTCAGGATGGCAAAGAGAGAGAGCCGAGAAATGGAAAAATCGCCGCTATATCGAGAAACCATGTTAAGCAGACCTGTCAATGCCCTTGGGTCAACGGCTCGCGAGTTGGCGCGTGGGGATATTAAATCCGCTATGGTGCGGGGGGTTATGAACCACGACCCTGCTGCTAAACTGTGCGCCAAGATCTTTGGTGCAAGTGAGGAGTTGATCAGCGCTGTCGAGACACTGGGCGATGAAATGAGACAGGAATAGGTTTTTTGCCCTCAATGTCTACCATCGCCGTGATATGCACGGCGATGGTAGATACTAATGAGCAAAAAACAGCAAAAAACAGCAAAAAGGGGGAAACCAATGGAAGATCATTATCTTGAAAAGAGTCTTATGGCCGGCTGGTCGTGGTTGACCGGGGATGCAGACTTTAAAGACTATGACGGGGCGTGGTATCGCCATTTGAATGGCGGCAAGTACCTTGTCATTCAAATGAACAACACCAGCGGCGCGGGCTGGGATGACAATTACATGGTTGAGGTACAGTTCACCGACCTCAGCGTGGTCCCTCAGAAAGCAATAGCTAAAGCTATCAAGGTATGCGGCAGTGATAACACAACACTTGATGACGCGGTATCTGTCCTGGAAGCATTGAGTCTTTATGGTACCATGGCTCCGCTGAGAAGCTGGGAGGGTAACAATTACAGAAGGCTCCTCAGGATGGCAAAGAAATACAGCCGCTTGCTGGAGAAACAGCAAAACTTTCTCCCTACTGCGCTGGACAGGGAATGTAACATCCTGGGGGCAACGGCCTTTGATTACATGATCGGTTGTCCTTGGGGGACAGGGAAAAAATACAACGAGCGATAAAAACCCGCTCCTTGCCGGCCTGGCGGAGCCCAGAACTGGACTCCGCCATAGGTAAGAATGAGAGATTAACAGATAGGAGGAGAATAAATGGACAAGATGGCAT